>Ga0209648_10000103_pt1 | contig 54232 bp, 47 predicted proteins | sample GraSoi2013_115cm_FD_185830 | JGI IMG/M metagenome (GOLD analysis project Ga0209648, IMG submission 185830) | Grasslands soil microbial communities from the Angelo Coastal Reserve, California, USA - Sample 9_17_2013_115cm (SPAdes) (version 2) | ecosystem: Environmental > Terrestrial > Soil >... | reverse complement strand
TCCGGCAAAGCGGTAATGTCCCACTGAAGTGGACGGCACGATTCCCAATCCGAAGACGGGAAAACCTATTTTTTGCAGGTAGGCCACGTCACGGACGCCTCCATCGATTACCGCCCCAGAAAAATTCCGAGCGGACATCGCGGTGCCCATCAGGCCTCCCATCCCCGCAATATCGGAGCCATCCTCGACAACCATTACATAGACAGAGTTGGGCGCGCCCTGATCGATCGCCGCAAGCATGCCATCGAGCGCGTGCGGATCGTGATTGGCTTCCTTTTTCAGGAGCACAGTGACGGCAAAGCCGGCGAACCTGGCGGGGAAAATCGGCCTCATGCGGTGCGACATGTACACTTTCTTGCCGGTGACTTTTTCCATCGCATCGGAAATGGAAGCCACTTCAACGTGGCGGTACCCGTCGAGAATGGAAGCGTCGTCTCCACTCAACGCAGCGCTGGGTTTGCTTGGAGCTGCTGAACTGAGACGTGTGGATACGAACAGCACCACGGCAAGGAAAGAAGCCAACGTTGCGACGCCAATGCCCGTCCGGAATGCGGAGCGCCCGCCTCGAAGGATCATATCGTTATTTCTCCATGCCCGAAGGCCCGACAACCATAGCAGGATAAATGCTCGGCGTGTCAGTTGCTGCTTTGACGCGCGCGCACAGTGTGCTATTAATTCGAATTAATTCAGCTTGTCAAGAGGCGAGTGCGGCTGACTGCCGGCAGGTTACGCTTTTTGGACCTTTGAAAGTCGATTCTCTGCGTGCAGATCAGGACGGGTCCGGTTCGACGATGAATAGATGCGAAAGGGTTCTGGGTACCCTCGGCGGCAGAGTTGTTGCCGCTGTTGGTGCACTGTTGGTTGTTGTCTTTGCCTACGGGCTGGGTATCCAAGAAGGATCGGCGCGCCCAACCGGAGCGACACAGTCGGACAGGTCGATTGCCGATGGACGCCAAGTTTTTGAAAATCGCTGCGCGGGGTGTCACGGTATCGATGGTCGCGGCGGTGAACGCGCGCCGGACATTGCAACGTCGGCGAAAACGCAGCGGCGCAGCGATTCGGAGCTAGCGCAGATCATCACCAGTGGAATTCCATCCGGCGGGATGCCCGCGTTCAGCACTCTTGACGCATCCACTGGTCGAGCGCTGGTCACATATTTGCGTTTTCTTCAGGGCAAAACGGGAAGCGCAGCCTTGCCGGGAAATCCACAAAACGGTAAGGCGATTTTCTTCGGTCGCGCGCGATGCTCCGAGTGTCACCTGGCCGCCGGCGCGGGGGGATTCATCGCTTCCGATTTGTCGTCTTACGGACGGGCGCGTCCGGCGGAAAAAATTCGCGACGCCATCGTCAAGCCGGGTCAACCGTCGAATGACTCCCGCGGGACTGTCACCATCGTGACGCGTGACGGCCAAACCCTGACCGGAGTTCTCCGCAATGAAGACAACTTCTCGCTGCAGCTGCAGTCTTTGGACGGCGCTTTCCATTTGCTCATGAAGTCCGACGTGGCAAGCGTGAGTCGAGACCGGAATTCGCTGATGCCGGCGGACTACGGATCCACGCTCAGTGCCGGAGAGCTGAACGACCTCGTCAGTTTTCTGATGAGCATGGCTCAACAAGAGAAGCCCAGCTCCGATCCCAAGAAAAACGAGCCCAGCGACGAAGAAGAATGAAGCTGTAGAAAGTTGCGCGCAGGTCCGTGTGCATCGGCTTATCCGAAGCACTTAAGGGAGAAATGGTGAATCGTTCGATTCTGAAGATAGCCGGCACGCTCGCCGGAATTCTGTCATTGTGCAGTGCGTTTAATGCGACCTCGCAAGACAAAAAGCCCCTGCGGGAATTCGAGCTTCAAGCAGACTCTTCGGAGTTCTGGAAACTCATTCCCAAGGAAACCAGACTCGAGACAGTTGCGACCGGATTCGGCTTCACGGAAGGACCCGTATGGGACAAGAGCGGTTTCTTGTACGTGAGCGATGAAGAGATCAATAGAATCTTTCGCGTCTATCCCGATGGGCACAAAGAGGAATTGATTAGTCTGGGCGACCCTGACGGCAACACCTATGACCGCGCGCTGCGGCTGATCGATTGCGCCAGCGTGTTGCGGGCAATCATTCGAATCAGCCCGGATGGTAAGTACACGGTTCTCGCTGACCGTTATCAAGGGAAGAGGTTCAACAGCCCCAATGATGTTGTCGTCGGTCCGGACGGTGCCATTTATTTCACGGATCCAACGTTGGATCTTCCTCCAGGAGAGAAACAGGAGATTCCGTTTCAGGGTGTCTATCGTCTCGACGAAAAAGGCGATGTCACTTTGCTGACCAAGGAACTTTCGCAGCCGAACGGGTTAGCGTTTTCGCCTGATGGGAAACGCTTTTACGTCGATGACAGCGAGCAGAGAAATATTCGCGTTTACGACGTGGCGGCCAACGGAACAATCGCAAACGGCCGCATCTTTGCCGAAGAGCCGGGAGGGAAAGCCGATGGCGTGCCCGATGGCATGCGGCTAGATCGACAGGGGAACATTTACGTCACTGGTCCGAAGGGGATTTGGGTTTGGGACGCAAACGGCCACCACCTGGGCACGATCGTAGTTCCGGAACAGCCGGCCAATTTGACGTGGGGCGACGCGGACTATCGAACGCTTTACATCACCGCAACCAAGTCCGTCTATAAAATCCAGACGAAGGCGCGAGGATTTGTCCCTTACCTTGATTCGGCGCGCTACCGGATGGCCATCCTCTAGAACCAATGCCGAGACTTCAAGAGCGATCCGAGTAGCGAAAAGCCTTGCGTCAGGTGGTCACCGCGTGTATAGACTCGCGGGGTTGCCCTTACACGTCGTCTCTGCGCAAGCCCAGGTAGGAAGAAAATGACACTCAAGCCTTGGCTCGTCTCTTGTGCCACGGTACTGCTGGCTTTGGCCGGAAGCCGCGCCGACAAATCTGCCACGAGCGCAACCGTCGATCCGCCGAAGGCCCAGATCACTGTACTGTACGATGCCTTCGGCCAGAATTCGGCAATGCAGAAAGATTGGGGTTATTCCGTCCTTGTGGAATATGGTGGCAAACGGATTTTGTTCGATACAGGAAACAACCCGGACATTCTTGCGCAGAACGCCCAGGCAAAGGGAATCGACCTCTCCAAACTGGATTTCGTGGTTATGTCTCACCGCCACGGCGATCACATGGGCGGAATGGGCTACCTCCTGAGAGTGAATCCCAAAGTGACCATCTATGCGCCGAAGGAAGGCTTCGGCGTCTATGGTGCGGACTTGCCAAGCACCTTCTATCGCAAAGACCCTTCTCTCCCGCCCGAGCAGCGTTATTACAACGGAGCGCCACCAGAAGTTATGCGGTTTGGCTCCGCCTGGCCTGGCGCTAATTTCCAACTTGTGGACAAGAATACGGACATTACGCCGGATATCCATCTAATTACGCTAGTCTCCGACAAGCCGGGTACACTCGAGCTGCGCGAACTGTCCCTCGCCATCAACACGCCCGATGGACTGGTCATTATTGTGGGTTGTTCGCATCCGGGCATCGACAAAATCGTCGAATCCGCAACCGTGGTCAATCCGCGCATTCACTTCATCGTTGGCGGTTTCCATCTTGTTGCAGCGCCCGATCCCGACATCGAAAAGATCGTCACCGCGTTACGCGATCGGCTCAAAGTTGACTACATCGCCCCCGGCCACTGCACTGGAGAGCCAGCTTTCGCGGCGCTAAAGAGAGCTTTCGGGGATCGTTACGTTTACGCCGGTTTGGGCACAACGCTAGCGCTGAATACTCCTCCGCACCAAGTGGAGAAGGGATACGCCACCCAAAATCGTTCGAGTCAATTTGCCACCCGCCGCGCAGCATGCTGCGCCAGTCCCGGCTTCTCCTTCCTGGATTCGCCGTTCTACGGCTTTTTCCTGGCTGGCAAATATTTCTTTTCGATCGAGGCCACCACCACGTAGTTGGGATCCACCATCTCATTGAAATGAATCCTGGCCACCTCCGACAGCAGCTCGTAAGCATCCGGCTCTGACAGCCCGTAGTCGCGGTGAATCCAATGCACCAGTTCGGTGAGCGCAATCCGCGCTGCGTCTTCGATGGGACGATAAGCTCCCACCGTCATGATCGCGTCGTCATTCTCAAACTGCGGCCACCGAATGGTTCGCCCTTTGATCACGCTTAATTGCACGCGAGCCTTGAGTGGAACCTCAATCGCAGATCCGGCAATTTCGCCATCGCCCATCGCCGCGTGTCCGTCGCCGAGATAGAGAAGTCCTCCCTTGGCGTTCACCGGGAAATACACGGTGTTGCCGACGCTGGCCTCCGGCGAATCCATATTCCCGCCAAATTCCGCCGGCACCACGGAGCTGCGCGCTTCCCCGTCCGCGGGCGCAACCCCGATGCATCCCAAAAAGGGATGTAGTGGAATTTTTACGGAGAAATCGGAGTCGAGCGCCTTGAACATAGCGGTGTTGTCTTGATGGTTGATGTGGTAGAACCAGACGCGCTCTCCTAATGGCGGCTCGAGCATGGGGGTGTAGCGCGAACCCGTCAGCGCCCCAAAACCTGGCGCGAAAACACCCGCGCCGGTATCGCCGTCCACTTGCAGCTCAAGAATCTTCACCGCGAGGGTGTCACCGGGCTCGGCTCCCTCCACATAAAATGGCCCCGCCAGGGGATTGAACGCCTTTACCTTGCTCAGCGTGTCGCCCGGCTTGCGCAGAGCGTTGCCGTAACTGTCCAATGTGTTGGTGTCAAGAATGTCGCCCGAATGCAGGCGAGCTACCGGTTCCGCCGTCGCAAACAGATATTTCACACTGTCATTAGTGGTCGTATAGTGGACAACATTCTGTGCAGACGCCGAGCCAGTGAGCAACAAGAAGATCAGAAGGCGAGGGATCATAGAAGGCCTCCGAAGAGCCAATCTCTAGTCTCAATGGCGATTCTAACTGAGGCGCTGTTACTAGATGAAATGGCAAAGTTAACGGACCTTTTGTTGTTCACAGCGGAGATGTCGATTATGCTTGAGCAAGGCGGTAAGTATGGCCAAGTCTCCGCCAAGCACGATACCCACCGAGCCAATCGGCAGTATCCCAAGACCTGCTGATCTGCGAGTCTCAAGGGGCGAGAGTGAGGGTCCCAACCTCGCCGATCTCTACGAAGATGCCGTTCGAGATGTGCGCCGCCTGTTGCGGCTCACACGGGGTCCTTTCCGGTACAAGCGCTATGCAGACCTTTACCTCGATGTCGCTATCCGCTTCGCGCACGTACCGATAAAGCAGACGGTAATATCGCCCTCGGCATGCGGCCTAATGCACCCAGTCGAGAGCATTCCAGATTATTCGCGCGGGCAATTCAGGGGTCGCCGATGACCCTGAACGATAGCGAGGACAAACTACTGCGATCGGCTGCCGTGCAGAATCCGAACAGCATTGCCCTCGCCCGTCAGCGTGTCGAGCGGGGCAGCGAGGCGTACCTAGCGGAAGCGCAAAGGCTCAGTCACACGGGTAGCTTCGCCTGGAAACCCTCCACTGGGGAGATCATCTGGTCAGAAGAAACCTTTCGAATCTTCCAATACGACCGAACCACGACACCGACCGTGGAACTTATCCTCCAACGGGTTCATCCGGAAGATGCGCCGCTCGTACAAGAGATATTCGAACGCGCGTCGCAGGATTGCAGGAATTTTGACCATGAATATCGCTTGATGATGCCAGATGGTTCCGTCAAGCACCTCCACGTTGTTGCTCGTCCCTTACGCGATGAATCAGGGAACATGGAGTTCGTGGGGGCGGTTATGGACGTTACCGCAACAAAGCAGGTGGAACAGACGCTTCGGGAAAGGGAGGCATATTTAGCAGAAGCGCAGAGGCTTACGCATACGGGTAGCGGGGCCTGGCAGGTAGCAGGAGGGGACGCCGTGTATCTCTCCGAGGAGTGGTATCGCATATATGGTTTCGATCCGAAACAGGGCCTGTCGGCTTGGAAAGACCGGCTAGAGCGCATGCATCCGGAGGATCAAGCCAAAGTGCAAGAGACAAAAGATCGAGCAATCAGCGAAAAATCGGATTACGAAGTAGAACACCGCATCCTTCTTCCGGACGGCACGCTCAAATACACTCACACGGTCGGCCACCCTGTTTTGAACGCATCCGGGGATGTGGAGCAATTCGTGTGTACCATGATGGACATCACCGAGCGCAAGCAGGCGGAACGGGCGCGGGAGGCTCTGCGCCAGGCGCAGGCGGATATTTCACGCTTCAGCCGGATGACGACCATGGGAGAGTTGACCGCTTCCCTGGCGCACGAAGTAAATCAACCAATTGCCGCGGCTAGCACCAACGCTAATACCTGCTTGCGCTGGCTCGCAGCCGACACTCCAAACATCGAAGAGGCGCGCGAGGCTGCCATGAGAATCGTGAAAGACGTAAAGCGCGCCGGAGAGATTATCAGCCGGATCCGCCAGCTCTTCAGGAAAGATACTCCGCAACGGGAGCTGGTGGACGTAAATGAGATTATTCGAGAAATGATCGTTCTTCTGCGCGGTGAGACCACGCGATACGGCATTTTAGTTGGGGCGGACCTTGCGGCGGGCCTTCCTCAGGTCATGGCCGACCGCGTGCAACTGCAGCAAGTGCTGATGAACCTCATGATCAACAGCATCGAGGCGATGAAAGAGGTGGATAGGACACGCGAACTAATCATCAAGTCGCAGCGAGCGCAAAACGACGGACTAGTGGTGTCCGTCACTGATAACGGCGTGGGGCTGCCCACACAGGAGGCGGAGCAGATCTTCGATGCGTTTTTTACCACCAAAGCTCACGGCACCGGCATGGGACTTCGCATCAGCCGCTCCATCATCGAATCCCATGGTGGCCGCATGTGGGCTGCCAACAACTCCTCGCGCGGCGTGAGTTTTCATTTCACTCTGCCCACCAATGCCGAGGCGCCTGAATGATCGCCGCAGACGATCCAACGGTGTTCGTCGTTGACAACGATGCTGTTGTGCGTGCGTCCATCCAAGGACAGCGGAAATCGGCGAGGTTACGGTGGACATCCTTTGGAGCGGAAAGAACAACCGCGGCACAGAGACACGAAGACGCGGAGAAGAGATGAATGGTGAGTTCTTTTTAAGAAAAGCTTGATTCCTCCTGATTTGTTTCTGGCGACAGGTTCGAACTGTCCGTGGGAGGGAACCTATGTTGCGTTTTGGCCAATTGGCAGTGGTGGTGGCTGGGCTGTGCTTCAGTGCGCTAGTTTTCGCACAAGGTGGAGCTACCGGGGCAATTACGGGCACGGTGCAGGATGCCTCCGGCGCAGTGATCTTCGGGGCGAAGGTGGATGTGGTCAATGAAGCGACCGGGCAGGTGTTGCGCCAGGTCAGCACCGATTCTTCGGGAACCTTTACGGCCACTCTGCTGCCGGTCGGTAATTACGCGCTGGAGGTGAGCGCTCCGGAATTTGCTAGCAGCAAGGTATCCGGGATAGTGGTGCGGATCACGGAAACTACGCGGCTGACTGCTGTGTTGAAAGTGAGTTCCGCCAAAGAAGAGGTCGAGGTGCAGTCACAGGTGGCCGCGATCGAGACTACCGATGCAACCACGGGACAATCTCTCGGTTCGACAGCCATTACGACGCTGCCTTTGGCAACACGAAATTTTCAGCAGTTGCTGACACTTTCGGCGGGGGCTTCGTCGGATTTGAATAATGCTTCCCAACTGGGCCGGGGGCAGGTGTTCGTCCACGTTAACGGCGGGCGCGAGGACAATAACAACTATCTGATCGATGGAATCTCAGTGGCCGACTACGCGTTCGGCGAGTTGACTTACACTCCGCTCCCGAATCCAGACTCGATCGAGGAATTCAAGGTAAGCACGAGTTTGTATGACGCTTCGCAGGGGCGCAATGGCGGCGGGAACATCAATGCAACCCTGAAGAGCGGAACCGCAAGTTTCCATGGGGATCTTTGGGAGTATTTCCGCAACACCTCGCTCGATGCCGGCGATTATTTTCTGAAAAGAGTGGTGATTCAGCAGAATATTTTTGGCGGGGATTTGGGTGGGCCGGTGGGACGCAAGGCCAAACTGGGCTACTTCTACGTGAACTACCAGGGCAGCCGTCAACGCAGCGGCGCATCGCCGGGGACGTTCATCAACTCACCCAACATTCCGTACATTCCTATTCAGGACCGTCAATCCGTGAGCCTGATGGCGAAGGACTGCAATGGCGGCGCGGGGGTCGACCCCGTGGCCTTCAATATCTTGAACGCCAAGAGCAGCCAGTTCGGCGCGGGAGCCGGCGGATACCTGTTCCCTCTGCCCACGAACGTCGCCTCCACCACCCCGTGCGGCACTGCGGTTCCGTTTGTGGTCTCGAAGCCGGGGAAATTCACGGATGATCAATTCACCAGCAACTGGGATAGAGAGTTCCGCAACGGCAGGGACCATCTGTTCGAGCGCTTCTTCTGGTCGGATTCCGACACCTTCGAGCCTTTCGGGGGCGATAATTTTGGGATCCAAACCGGCGGGCAGCCCGGCGTGAACAACCTGAATTTCCCTTTAGATATTCCTTTGCATAGCCGCTTTGGCAGCATCACCGAGACTCATATCTTCAGCAACACGCTGGTGAACGAATTCCGTTTTGGGGTCAACATAATCAGCGATCGGCTGGACAACAGGCCACCGGTCACCGGGGCGCAAGTCGGCATCAACCTGCCTACGGCGACCGGCGTCAACGGCCAAGCGGGCGACCCCAACATGTATCGTTTGCACTTCAACACCTTTGAATTTGGGCCGTACACCACGCAACTGCAGTCGGCGCTCTCAGATAATTTTGTGTGGCTAGATACCTTAAGCTGGACCCGCGGGGCGCACCAATTGCGTTTCGGCGGCGAAATCGACCGAGTGGCTACGCGCCGGAGCCTGCCTACCGGCGACAATGGCTACATATTCTTTACACCGGCTCCTCCGGCAACCCCCGCAACAGATTTCCAAGGCTTTCTTTCGGGCTCACCCCTGCTCGCTATGGCTGGCGGTGGTCTCGGCAAACACGACTACCGCGTCCCCAGCCGCGCCTGGTTCGCTCAAGACAATTGGCGGGTTACCAAGACCTTAACCTTGAACCTGGGCTTCCGAAATGAATTTATCGGCGCTCCTTACGACCTGCTTTGCCACACTGGCAACAGCAATCCTCTTCTGGCCCCGACAACAGGGCAGCCGTTCGTTTATCCGCAGTGCGTGAACAAGTTCAATCTGAGTGGCATTAAAGGGACGCTGAATCAGGCTGGCCTGGGAAACGAATACGCCACGGTCTGGGAGCCACGCATCGGCTTTGCGTACGATGTAGGAGGCCATAACACCACCTCGATTCGCGCCGGTTATGGTATTTACTCCGTGCGCGAGGATCTGGGTGCGGTAGATAACCTCGCTATCGTTCCTCCCATTTTTCCGTTTCAGGTTGGCTTTCTGCCAGGGGCAGGCAGTCTGGCAAACCTGTTTGCAGCCAATGGCCCGTTCCCCATTCCGCCTCTTGGCGCAGCGCCCACGCAGGCCTTCGTGCCAGTACCTTCATTTTTCAAAGGCTTCACTCCATGCTCCCTTCCGCTGCTCCAGCAATGCTCTCCGAGTTTTTCCGGGACGGTTCAAAGCCTGATCGTTCTCGTTGTTCCCTTGCACTGGGTCGTAGGCACAACCCAACAGTGGAACTTCAGCATTGAGCGCCAGATTGGCCGGGACTGGTTTGCGGAACTCGCCTATGTAGGGACCAAAGGGTCGCGCCTGCGCTCTACCATCGATGACAACCAGGCCACACTGGCAACCATGCAGCATCCAGTAACCATCCCCTACTCCTGTGGGGGCGGGCCTGGCACCTGCACGATTACCGACTCGACGGTGGAGAACTCCCCCGCGCGTGCGCGTTATCTGGGCATCAGCTCTGCAAATTTTGAGGACTTCCCCCCCGGCTCCGACTCTCATTACAATGCTTTGCAAGCCACTCTGGGCCACGTCTTCTCCCGCGGACTGTATTTCCAGGGCGCATACACCTATTCAAAATCGATTGACGACGCCTCGACCGCTTCGGTGGCATTCATTAGTCGCGTCAACGATCAGCTCAACCCCCGTGCCTCGCGAGGTCTTTCGGATTTCGATCACCGCCACCGCTTTGTTGCCAGCGCCGTCTATGAACTACCGACCTTGGCCGGGAACTCGAAGTTAGTGAAAGGCGTGCTGGGCGGCTGGGAGACGAGCGGCGTCATCATTCTGCAAACGGGCGCGCCCTTCACCGTCTTTGATCCGGCGGGAGGGACTGCCTATAACCTGGCGAGTCCGGCGTCTACCGCCACCTTCAGCCCGGGGTTCGGTTGCGGAAATGCGTCCAGTTCGGGCGACATTCACTCACGGCTAGCTAACTGGGTGAACCCAGCAGCTTATACTTCGGATCCATTCGCTCCGCTTTCTACGGGAGGAAATAGCGATGCCACCGTCTACGGGAACACGCCGCGCAACTGCATTATCGGACCCCCGCAAAAGAATGTGGACCTAACCCTGGTGAAGGTTTTCAAGATTGCGGAGGGACAGTATCTGCGCTTTCGCACAGACTTCTTCAACTTGTTCAATCACCCGTCGTTTGCCAATCCCCCTTCAGCGGTGGTTGCTGCGCGAGGGCCAGGACTGCCGGCGGTCGGTTCCGCGCCAATCACTTCCGTGGTGGGGACGCCGCGGTTGATTCAGTTTTCGTTGAAGTATTCCTTTTGAGGGGGCGCGTGGGGCTCTGTGTACCTGGTGAAGCGGGCACGCCGGCGAGTAAAGCGACCAGGACCTTGTGGATGAGAAGACCAACCACGGCGGGAACTCATCGAGTCTGATACGCGGCCTCGGCTTGTGGGCTGCCACTGCGATCGTCATTGGGTCAATGATCGGACAATCCGTGTTTCTGGTTGCCAGCGACATGTCCCGTGAAGTCGGTTCTGTGACGAAGGTTCTGGCGATCTGGATTATCGGCGGAGTGGTGGTGCTCTTCGGCGCTTTTTGTTACGCGGAGTTGGGTGCAGCCCTGCCGGAGGCCGGTGGCGACTACATTTACCTGAAGCGGGGACTTAGTCCAGTGTGGGGGTTTCTGTACGGCTGGACGAGCGCCATGATCATGCGACCCGGCGCGGCTGCCGTCATCGCTGCCGGACTCATGCGCTTCGTGGGATTTTTGTGGCCGTCTGCAACCACTCCGCTGTTCGTCTGGGACCTTCGGTTTCCGTTCCAGTCGGACCCGTACCAGTTCACTTTCACCGCCGCACAGCCATCGGCAGCCGCCGTAGTTGTGATCGTAACGGCCCTAAACTATTTCGGTGTCCGTACCGCGGGGCGTTTTCAGCTGTTTCCGACTGCTCTAAAAGTCGCGACCGTTGGCGCGATCGTGGCTCTCGGAGTAATGACAAGAAGCTCTGCTGAAGCGCAACCAGCGCTGATTGCATCGCCTACCCACAGCATTGTAGCGGCCTTCCTGACCGCCCTGGTGCCCGCCATGCTTGCCTACAACGGATTTCAGTTTCTGGGTTCGCTCGGCGGAGAGGTGGTAAATCCGAAAAAAAACCTGCCGCGCGCGGCCATCGGAGGAACCGCAGTAGTGGTCGCTCTGTATGCCCTGGTTAACTGGGTGTACTTTCATGTGCTCAGCTTCTCCCAGGTAGCGAAGTCCCAGCACGTTGCTTCTGACGCAGTGGCTCTGCTGGTTGGTGATATGGGTGCCAAGTGGTTCACCGTGGCGATGATCGTTTCGGCGTTTGGCTCGCTTCACGCTGCCCTTTTGACGGCACCTCGAGTTCCCTACGCAATGGCTCGGGACGGGAATTTCTTTAGCTTCGCGAAGCGAATCCAACCCACATTCCATACGCCCAGTAATGCTGTGGTCTTTCAGGGATGTGTGGCAATCCTGCTGGTGCTGACGGGGACTTATCAAGAGTTGTATTCCTACAGTATGTTCGCAACCTGGATCTTCTTAGCACTAACAGCCGTTGCGCTCATCAGGCTACGCATCACCAAACCCGAACTGCCTCGCCAATTTCGAGTTTGGGGATACCCATTCACGCCGGTGGTCTTCGGTACTGTGGCACTGGCGATTGCTGTCAATCTGTGGCTGCTGCGCCCGGCTCGGTCATCGATAGGAATTGCAATCATCCTGCTTGGCCTCCCGTTCTTTTATCGCTGGCGCAAGCGCGCGATAGCTGCTTCTCTATAACCAAGTCTGCGATCTCTGCGGGTTCGTGAGTTGCCTTATTTGAGGGGAATGCCCTATCCCGTGCGCTGCTGTGTGACGCCGGCGAGCCTCCGGGTGAGAACGACAGCGCGGGGCTGGAACATTGATCGCCACGCCCGGGATCTCAAAAAGGAGGAACCATGAAATTGCAAAGGGTCGTGTTCGTTCTAATGGGAATGATGTTTTTGTTGCGGGCAAGTCGCTGACACTCATTTCATACCGGAGCCTGCAGGGGCAGCGGCCGGAAAATAGAACCGTCCCGCAATCCGACCGGAGAGTTGGCAATGGAGCGGCCTTCTTGATTCCGCTACGCGAGGAATTAAGTTAATTGTTGATGATTTGTCGGCGAACCCTCCTTGGATGACTGCCGAGTCCAGAGAGGTCCCCGTATGATTGCTAAGGTTGCGAAAGCAACCGCAAGCCCAGCTAGAACAAGATAGACGTTCGGCACCATCGCGGATAGAGATATAAGGATAAGGCACGCCGCGACGGCGCATGGGACGACAAAGATCCAGAGCACGAGGGAGACGATAAGTATCTTCACAGGGTCACCCCTTTTGACCGCTTCGGCTCCTCTTCGAAATGTGACTCTCGAGTTTCAGCGGACGGGCGCAATCTCAAGCTGGTCTCCAACCTGAGTTCCCGATCGAAAAATTGTGTGGGTAGGCAGTTCCAGAACACTCGAGGCCTTCAAGGAGACCTTGGAGATTCGAAAGGGCCGCACATGTTCTTCGATGTGCACGACCTTCTTTTCCTTGCCAAGGAAGACCAGGTCAATCGGGAAGAGCATTCCGATGGTGTGCACACCGCTGGACGGCACGATCCAGAGACCTCGGCCGAGCTGCGCCCACCGCTTGGTTTTACCGAGCAGCCCGACGAGCCGAAGCAGATAGCTGTCGGCGATAGCCGCTTCCGTGGCCAAAAACGTTTCGCGCGTTTTGTTGTACACGTATAGCGGACGATTTTTGCCGTTCTGGTACATTGCGCTCAGCACCCCGTTTCAGTGTATCTACAGATGCTCTCGGTGTTATCAGGCTGAGTACTACTCGACGCTCTTGCGTCTACGCCGGTAAACGATGATGAACAGAACCACGACAGCCAGTACACCTGCGACAACTCGAATCAACGTTACGTTGTCCATTTCATTCTCCTTTTTTTAACTGCTCCGCCCCACGTGTTCTGGTGGTCGCGGAGGCTGCGATCACTTCTGCAGAGCCGGCATCAACTGCCGAAGCAGGGTAATCACAGCGGGGCCCAAAATAACCACCATCAGAGCCGGAAAGATAAAAAAGACGAGCGGAGGAACCATCTTTACCGTGGTTTTGGCGCTCATCTCTTCCGCTCGCTGCCGGCGTCTTATGCGCAAGTCATCCGAATAAACACGTAGAGACTGAGCAACACTCGTTCCAAAACGCTCCGTTTGGATCAGCATGGCCACCAGCGACTTAATATCTTCGAGACCCGTGCGCCTGGCGAGTTCGCGCAATGCGTCGATTCGGCTTTTGCCAATACGCATCTCCAGATTGACCAGCTGCAGTTCATCACTTAGCTCGCGATGCGTTACCCGCATCTCTTGAGCCACCTTCATCAGCGCTTGATCCAAACCGAGACCTGCTTCCACGCAAATCACCAGAAGGTCGAGACAGTCAGGAAGGGCACGGCGCAGGCGATGCTGGCGAGCGTGAACTCTCCAAACAAGCCATCCTTCAGGAACAAGGTAGCCCACAATGGCAGCAAGTACTGGAAACATATAGGGACTGAGGCGATAAAATCCGGTGGTAAAAACCAGGACAACGAGTACGGCAGGTACGGCTAGCTTTAACCCGCGCATCGCCAACACCGCTTGCTGGCTGCGATAACCAGCGCGAACCATTAATAGCTGTCCGCGCGGCGCCATCGTCGGATCGCCCGGCATGAGCTTGCCAAGGCCCGCGAGCGTGTCGCGCACGCGCTCCTTCTGTCGGTCCGCGAAGCGGGTGTCGTAGGTGGGCACCGCCGAAGCATTCGCCAAGCGGGACAGCCGTCGGCCAATCCCCAGTTCACTCGGCGCAAAGGCATAGAACAGAGCCGCCAAAATGACAACCGTGCCGAGAAAAGTTGCCGCCGTAATGCCCCACACCATCTTGCTGCCTCCCTTGCTATACTTCGATGTGGATAATCTTCCAAATAAGCGCTGAACCAATGAGCTGCATGATCGCCGCAGTCCCCAACATCATCGGCCCTTTGGGGTCCTCAAAGAGCACGCGTATATAGGTCGGGTTCAATATGCTCAGGATGCAGAGCATGAAAATCGGCAGGGCGATAAGAATACCGGCAGTCAAACGGCCCTGCGCGGTGCGAACCCGGACCTCGCGGTAAATGCGAAAACGATCTCGAACCACGCGGGCGAGCCCATCCAAGATTTCTGCAAGGTTACCGCCCGTTTCCTTCTGTACGAGCAAAGCGGTGACGAAAAAACGAACGTCAACGATGGGGACCCGCTCCGTCATGTTGAGCAATGCGTCGCGTACCGGCAGGCCGAAATTCTGTTCTTCAAACGTAGCCCGGAATTCGCCGCCGATCGGCTCGGCGGACTCTTTTGCTATCATCTCCAGGCCGGTCGTGAACGCGTGGCCTGCGCGCACCGCTCGCCCCAGCAGGTCCAACGCTTCAGGGAAATGTTCCTCGAATTGGCGCAAGCGGCGGCGGCGTTTCCAGGCTATAAAAACAAACGGAATGCTTGCGAGGCCAAGAGCCCAAAGAACTTGAATCCAGAATTGCGCAAAGAAACGACCTGAGAGCAGATAGGCACCCATCCCTAGTACCGCGCTCAGCAGCACGAGTTTTCCAGGCTTCGTCTTGAGTCCAGCCTGCGAGATGTACTCTTGAAGCCTGACGGACCACGACCATTGCATCATCAACCGATGAACGACCGGAACGCTGCTTAACATCTCGTCTCGCACCAACTTCAATCCGAGAGAGACATCCCCGCGGCGCTCCGCCTTGCGCACGGCTTCCATTCGCCGGCGGACGACTTCCTGACCAGTGCCCGAGCTCGCGATCATCCAGACAGCCAGCAGAAGAAGCGTGACCGTCAAAAAAGTAAGGATAAAAATCAAAATCCCCATAACAAAACCCCTGTGAACACGGCTAATGAAATCGGCGCGTCCATAGTCCTAATGGAACCGCGGCCCCTCAAACATGGCAGATGGAAGTTGAATGCCGGTGACGAGCAGCTTTTCTGCGAATTTGGGGCGGACACCGGTGGCCATAAATTCGCCGATAACTTCGCCATTCTCGCGAATTCCGCGCTTGCGGAAGACGAAGATGTCCTGCATGGTTACGACCTCTCCTTCCATGCCGGTAATTTCAGCCAAACTGACGACCTTGCGCGTACCGTCGCTTAGCCGGCTTACTTGGACAACCACGTCGATGGCCGACGAAATCTGCCTGCGGATGGCGCTATCCGGTATGTTCAAACTGGCCATGGCCACCATGGTCTCCAAGCGGCCTAGTGCGTCGCGAGGAGTGTTCGCGTGGATGGTCGTCAGGGAGCCGTCGTGACCCGTGTTCATGGCTTGCAGCATGTCCAACGCTTCCTCGCTGCGGACTTCACCGACGATGATGCGGTCTGGGCGCATGCGAAGAGAGTTGATGACCAGCTGCCGCTGGTGAATTGCACCCTTGCCCTCGATGTTGGGGGGCCGAGTTTCCAGACGGACGACGTGCTCTTGATGAAGCTGCAACTCGGCCGCGTCTTCGATGGTCACAATGCGTTCCCGATTGGAAATAAACGACGACAGGACGTTGAGGAACGTGGTCTTGCCTGCTCCGGTGCCTCCTGAAATGAGAACATTCAGGCGCGCTTTCACACAACCGCGCATCAAGTCCAGCATGGGAGGAGTCAGGCTGTTGTTATTGAGCAAGTCGTCCGCAGTCAGAGGATCGCGGCCAAACCTGCGGATCGAAAGGCAAGGACCATCAACGGCCAGCGGAGGAATGATGGCATTCACACGCGAACCGTCCGCGAGACGGGCGTCAACCATGGGCGAAGATTCGTCGACTCTGCGTCCGATCGCGGAAACGATGCGGTCAATGATGCCCATCAAATGGACATCGTCTCGAAACTGGATGGAGGTCGCTTCGAGCATACCTCTGCGCTCGACGTACACGTGTTTGTGGGTGTTGACGAGTATGTCTGAAACGGTAGGGTCCGCGAGAAGAGGCTCGAGAGGCCCCAGACCAAACACCTCATCGAGGACCTCCTGGGCAAGGCGCTCCCTCTCCTGCAAATTCATTGGGGCGGATTCCCCGACGACGAGGGCCTCGAGAATCTGACTGACCTCGCGGCGCACGTCGTCCCGGTTCACCTCGTTCAGCCGATCGAGATTCAACTTCTGGATCAGCTTGCGGTGAATCGCGGCTTTCACGCCACCGAAGTCCGTGCGTGCGACAGTCGTACTGATGGGTAGCATCTTCTAATTCACCTCTTCGCGGAAAATGAGAAGAGCCCGCCTAGCGAGCCTTTTTTGGCGGCGACGTTGCCGTCGATTCCAGCTAACTGACAAGCGATTTGACGGTACCGGTTGCTGAGCACGTTGTTGTGATTCTGTTGAATGGGGGTGCCAAGATTTACCGCTTCGCTGGCTTTCCGGAAATCGTTTGGCAAACATGCAAAAACAGGATGGCTGAGATCCTTCTGAATGCTCTTCAAGGCCTCGTCATCGCCCTTGTGCCACCGATTAATAATGATGCGCGAGCGATCGGCATCAATCCCGAATCCTTTCAGGGCCAGCAACCGCCGCTCCAGCGTCCACAGCGCCGGCACGTTTGCCTCTGCAACCAGCAAAATCATGCGCGCCATCCGCAACACCTGGCTCCACTCCGATGAGAACTGTGATCCGATGTCCACCAACACCATATCGAAACTGCTTTGCGCCACATTTACGACGCGTTCCAGAGGAGGCACTGCAATGGATTGCCATTCCTCCGGCTGCATGGTCCCGCCGAGGATTTCCAGCTTCGTCTTGTGGCGCGTCAGTAGCCCCGAAAAAAAATGACTATCCAGCCGGTCGAGATTTTCGACTGCATCGCGAACACCGAATTTCGTATGAAGATCCAGCAGGAGATGGACATTCCCCAGGGGACGCGCGAAGTCCAACAGAACAACGCGCTTATGTGTATAAGTAGAAAGTTGCACCCCGAGATTGACCGCGACCGTTGTGGTCCCGACCCCGCCCTTGGAGCCCATTACCACTATCAATTTTTCCAGCGTTGACCGGTCCTTGGTCTCTACCTCCTGCATAAAGCGGGACAGAATCTCCTTCAGAGCATCCGGGTGGACCGGCTTGGGCAGGAAATCCTGCACGCCGCTGCGCATCGCTTCCAACATCAGTTGGTGGCTCGGCGCGGGCGATGACGAACAGGCCACCAGTTTTATGGATGGTCGAATACGCCGAAGTTGAGCGCCAAAACTAAAATAGCTTTCCGGATCACGAGCCAGGTCGAGAAACACGACGTCCGGCAACGACTCCGCTGCGTCTGTAATCTTTTCCGCGGGTATGGTCCATTGCTTAATGGACTTGATGCCCCCGGTTTGCTGCAGACTGGCCATTAGTTGCGCTGAACTGGCCGAGTCGCCGCTGGCTATTCCCGCTGTTAGCATTGGCTGCTCTTCTTGATCCTCAAGTTTCTTATTTCAGCCGCATCTCTCGTTTTGTGACACGCTCTCCCTATTTCGGCGCGGATGGCTTAGGTTGCACGGGAGCAGCGGGCTCCATGAACGGTGCCGGGAATTCCGGACCCTGAGGCGCTTCGTCCGCTGCGACGGGCTGGACGATCCTTGGAGTCACAACAATGAGGAGCTCATTTTTGCTCTTGTTCAGCGAACGGCTACGAAACAGCTTCCCAAGAACGGGGATATCGCCGATTCCTGGAATCTTCGACAGCTCCTCGGTTACACGGTTGTCCACCAGACCGGCAATGGCGAAGCTTTGTCCATCGCTCAAATCCATTTCGGATTCCACGCGACGCGTCGACAACGCCGGAATAACAAAGCCTTGCAAGGTGAGGGCATTGGCAAAATCCAGGGAGCTTACTTCTGGCCTCACCTTGAGGTGGATTAGCCCATTGGCCGTCAACGTTGGAATGAAGTTCAGGCGCACGCCGAATTCCTTGAACTGAATGGTGATTCCCGCAAATCCTCCACCAGCAGAGCTTTGCAAGATCGGAAAAGGAAATTCACCGCCGGCCAGGAAGCTGGCTTCTTTGCCTGATTCCGTTAACACATTTGGCTCAGCCAGAATCTGCAAGAGATTCTTCGACTGCAGAGCCTTAATAACCGCTCCCAGATGGATATTGGGATTGAACAGAAAGATGTTCAGGACGTCGCTGATCGTCTGTTCGGTGGTAAATTGCTCGCCCCCAACCGGTTGCGGGCCCTTCACCGGAAAAATGTCCGTAATCTTTGGACTAGATAATCCCCCAAACTGGCCCGTAGTGATGTTACCGATGGTCTTTCCGGCTCCGGTGGAGAGAATATTGACGCCCAGCTGGCTCAACACTGTTCGATCTACTTCCGCGAACCGCACTTGTAAGAGGATTTGCCCCACCGGAGCTAATGGAACTTGCATCAGGCTGGTAACTTTAGGTGTGGCGCTCTTGACCACCTCCAGGATCTTGTCAGCCACAGCGACGGACGACACGCGCCCCGACAACATGACAACATCCCTGGACGTTTCCACTTGTACGGGTTCGGAGGGAAAGACCTCGTGGATCTTCTGGCTCAACCCCAGAACATCAATGTCGACGGATACCTCAAACGCCTGACTCTGGTCTGACTCATCCCACAACAGGAGCGAAACTCCACCAGGCGTCTTCCCGTTTACCAGAACTTGGTTCGGGCTGACCACGATGGCTTCGGCAATGTTGGGGTCCGCCAGCGACACTCTCTTGATTCGCGTCGGCGACGAAATCACAATCGAGCGTCCCACGAGCAAGTGCAGGGTCTGCGGCGCCTCGGATTCCTCCGGTCGCCCCCCTTGGCTTAAGGGCGATGTGGGCGGCACTCCCTGGGTCGTTGGGGAGGGTATACGCGAAGGTGCCGGCTGCTGTCCGGCGATTGCGGGAACCCCGACGAACAAAGCAAGCGAGATCCCGAGCACAGCGAACTGATTTCGCCGCACGCCAAGTTCGAACATGGGTTTGTCCTGTGGCCTGTTCATGGCGTTGGGAAGCTCTTGTTCTCGCGTTTGCTCCCCGAAATGACTTCAATGATGTACAAGGGGGGAGGCAATACCGGGATTTTCTGCGGACCTATGCGCTTGGGCGCTGGCGCCGGCCCGGCAAAAAGCGCGGCCTCAAGCACCGCAGGTGGATCGACCTTTTTTGAGTCGATCGTGTTGCGCAACGCCAGTTGGATTTTTCCTTGCGTACTAGCCATCGCAAGCTTCGCTGCGTCGGCAGGTGAAACCAACAACGTGATCACCGGAACAGTCTGCGGTTTGCCTTCCCGGTCCTGCTCCACCTTTTGGCCAGCAGCCAACACGCGAACATTTTCCAGGATGGTGCGCGTGATGTTGTCGTCGCCGCCGTGGCTCGTGCCGGGAAGTCTTCCGGTCACCAGGACATCGACCATCGTCCCGGGTATAACGAACCCCGCTACGCCTACAACTTCATTCACGGCAACGGAGAGAGCGCGCATTCCTTCGGGAATTACTGCCGGCAGGCCTGCGCCAGCTTCCTTGGGGGCCAACTTGTTCTCCAGGATGAGCTCGTTCGCGGCAACCGGAGTAATCAGGGCCCGGTTCGCGCAATCCTCCACGCGCGTAAACATGCCTATAACTGGCTCGTCCACGGGCCAGGAAATCAAGCGGAGGTTGTTGGCATCGACCCGAGTGCCAAGCTGAAGAGGCGAAGCCGCCACCACGATATGCTGCGTGGCGACAGCTTTAACGCTGGTCGCCCGTTGAAACTGCTTATAAACGTAGCTGCTGAACAGTAAGCCGACCAGGACCGCCACTCCCAATCCCACGATCATCCGATTCTGGTTCATGAATTCGATCTCTCCCGGGTTACGTGTGACGCGAAACCGTCTATCTCCTGCAGCTCACAGCGCCCACCGCGCCGCACAGAAACAAATCACTGTGGATACCGCCACCGCGACGCCAAATGGAACCTTCAAGAGCGCCGGGTTGTCTAATGAAATCTTGGGATTTGCCCGCAATCCAAACGAAAAGAAGCCCCTGACAAGCACCCCGACATTGCGCAGCGTTTCCCCCACTCGCTGTGTTCGCAGTATGGAAACAATCGCCATCAAGCCCGAGACCAAGATGCTGCCAAGCAACACGAACAAAAACATAAGAGGTCCCAGAAATGCGCCCACTGCGCCCATCAGTTTCCAGTCGCCGGCCCCCAGCCCTCGCAACAAAACAAACGGCAGCAGGAGGACCAAGGCCAGCCCCGCCCCTTCGAGCGAAGCTTTGGCCCCGGGCCATCCTGCCGCCAGGATGCGTACGCCGATGCCGAGAATGAGGGCTGGGACGGTAAGCCAGTTCGGAATCTTGCGCGTGCGAAAGTCCACCCAGCCCGCCAGAAGCGTGACACCAAGGGCCAACATCCAGATTGTCTGTGGTGTGATCATCTACAGCTCAGGGGTCTCATCTTTGCTTGATAGATTTACAGTTAAAAAGACACACGTATCCTCAGAGAGCAAGAACCCTTCCCTCCAAGCTCGGTTTACGTTCCTAGGTTAACGGCTGCGTTGCTGAATGTATTGTTGATCGCAGTTGCGAGACCACCGATGGAGCCGATCGCCGCCAGCGAGAGCAGAACCAGCAGCAGTGCATATTCTGTCAGATCCTGGCCTTGCTCTTCCTTCCACAACCTTGCAAGAAGTAGTTTCATTTTGATTCCTCCAGGGAGTTCCTACGGTTTACCACCTTGCGTTCTGCAATCAGGACAGGCTATAGGCCGTTGGAGGGCAGGCCTTCGAGCGGCCTAGACCTGTCAGGTTTCCTTCGTGGGACTCGGTCCAGCCAGCTAATCAGGTGCCCAGGTTAACGGCGGCGTTCGAGAAAGTCTTGTTGATCGCCGTCGCGAGGCCGCCGATCGAGCCGATTGCCGCCAGGGAGAGCAGGACCAACAGCAATGCGTATTCCGTAAGATCCTGGCCTTCCTCTTCTTTCCAAAGCCGCATCAGAAGGTTCTTCATGAATTCCCTCTCTAGTGAAATGAGCCAGACGGCCTTAAGACTGCCACCCGCTCTTCCCCCTGCAGTAAGCACCCGCGCAGCCATTCGATTCCTCCCGCGGCCGATCGCTTAAATACTTCTGGTCGTTAGCCTTGCGAGGTTCCCGGCTGCCTTGAATGCGAATGCCGAAGCGATCCGGTCGGAAAGCGTTACTCTTTGTTGACACATCGCCGGTTAGACAGCCTGATTTGGTGACGCCACTAGCGCCAGTCGCTGATCCTTCCAAATAGCGGCCAATGCCATTACAGGGATGGCGAGCACGTAAAATCGGTCCCCGGCAAGTAAGAGGATCGTTGGACCGCCGAAAATAATGCCCGCAATCGTTGCAAGGCGCACGGCATCTTTGCCGTTTGCCAGAATTGAGTCCGATAAGGCCCAGCCCAGCGGAAGAATCATTAGAACCATGTCGGAGATCAACTCGTGATAGCTCACCAGGAGTGCAGCCAGTAAGGCGAGCGGCACGGAAGGTCGCCGCATAGCGGTCCGCACCAGCACAAGTCCAGACAACACCAGCACGAGAATGTGCGTACCCAGGGGAGAGCCGTTCGCAACCATATACGCCAGGCCTCTGACGTTCGGCATGAACTGGGGACGAATCCCGTACCGGTCGCTGAACACGGACGAAAATTTCGCGCTCATCTCGACCAATGATTGTGTATAGGAGACAAACCCAGCTAATCCTGTAATCCAGAGGGAGATGCTGATGACTGCCCCCGCAGAAAGCGCAAAGCCCAGGAGGAAGCGCCAACGTCTCCAGATCATGAACAAAAACACAATTGGCAATGCGTATTGAAACTTGAACAACGTCAGGCCAAGAATCATCCCGCCCTTGAAATCCTCCTGCCGATCGACCATGAGGCTTACAGAAATCATAAGCGCAAGCAGGATGATCGAATCCTGGCCCTGGAGGAGAGCAAGTGTGACTGGAAGGAAGCACGCAAAAATGGCAACTGGGAGTAGTGTCCAGACCTCCCCTAGTGAAGAAAGGTACCGGCGCAGCATCCAAAATGATCCACCGAGCACCGCCAGGTTGATCCCGAAAAACAGCGCGTAAGCAGTCCGGTAACGAAAAATAGACAGAGGTGCGTATAGAATGGACTCATACGCTAAATGATTGAACAGGAATCCTCCATCAGCGGGGGTAACGACCTCGTTCTGGAACGCCCGGTTTTGTTCGTAGTCGTAGAGCTGGGCCCCGTGGCCACTCCGCACCATATAGCCCGCCGCGTAAAAGGCGCGAAAATCAGCCTTGCCGCTCAGGGCGATTGGAATGCCCAGAACTGCTCCGGACACAGACAAGAAAAAGAGCAGAAAAGAGATCGCAACGACAAACGGCCGGATGGCTGATTTTCGGAGCATTTACACGGTCTTTTCGCCCCAAATCACCACATTCCAAGCCAGCCACCGAACTATTGGAATGCGGGTAAGGACACTGTCAATATGTTTAAGCGGAAGCCACCAACGCAGGCGTTCCGGCGTTTCGCGCAGGATTCTCTTCCAGTAACGGTCTTTATTGGGGTGCACGCCGTCCTTCAGGTAGTACTTCACGAACAGGAGGAGCGTGGCAATCCAGAATTCCCGATGCTGGACGCGACGGAAGTACTTGCGGGCCAATTTTATGTCGTCAATGGTGAGCGGAGATTCATCCGGCGTGCGGACTGCCGTAGCAATTCTTCGGTAAATATTAATGACCGGATTGTAAGCAAGCGGGTCATAGGAAAAGAACATGCCGCCAGGTTTCAATGCCCGGCTCATCTGCTGGAACAGCAAGGCGCGATCCTGCACATGATGAATCGTGTTCGCTGCGTAAACGATGTCGTACTCGGCGCTGGGAAGATTGAGATTTTCGGCGCCGGAGACGATGCCTTGCATCTCGACACCATGGCGCTTGCCGAGATTTAACGCTGTTTCCACCATCTGCCGCGAAACGTCGACAAGCGTAACCCGCGCGCCGTGCAGCGCAAAATACACGGACGACTCGCCCAACCCCGCACCGATGTCCAGAAGTTTCTTTCCGGACAATGGACCCATGAGGCGCAATATAAACTGATTCTCGAGAGCGGTGGGAGCTTCGAAGCATTCACGAACCAGGACGTCCCCGACGCGCGTGCTGCTCGCCCAAGCATCGTGGAATGCCGCTTCTCGATGTTGAACAATCGTTTCGGTCGTCATAAGCGCGTTGCTCCAGCGGCGTCCACTACTAGCGATTGCTTCCTGCGGCAACCGCCTTCTGATTGGGCACAGCCGCTGGAATTGGCGTATCAAAACCCATTCTTTCCCGCACCACGTACAGAGGACGGCGCTTCGACTCTCCATAAATTCGTCCGACGTACTCGCCAACAATTCCCATGCAAATAAGCTGAACGCCGCCGATAAACAACTCCGCGATCATCGCGCTGGACCAGCCTTTGACCAGGCCTACGACCCCCAAAAACCTTTCAAGCAAAACGATGATTATTCCAAATACGGCCAATCCAGATGCGGCAAAGCCCGTCCACGTGGCCAGCCGTAGAGGCAGAATCGAGAATGAAAAAATTCCGTCGAGCGCGAAACGAACCATCTTGAACAGCGAAAATTTTGTGACGCCTGCCAAGCGCGGCGCGCGCCGATACTCTACCGCGGTCTGAGAGAAACCGAGCCAACTCACCATCCCGCGCACAAAGCGGTCGCGTTCGGGCATGGAAAGCAGCGCGTCCACCACACGGCGATCCATCAAACGAAAATCACCGGTGTCCAGGGGGATGCGCGTATCTGAAAGGTGACTTATGAAACGATAAAAAAACTTGGCGGTCCAGAGTTTGAATGCTGTTTCACCATCGCGCTCCGTGCGAACTCCGTAGACCACGTCATACCCGTCCAGCCACTTCGCGACGAAATCCAGGATGACTTCGGGCGGATCCTGCAGATCGGCATCGATGATCGCGACGGCATCGCCAGAAGCGTGTTCGAGGCCGGCTGTAATCGCTACCTGATGCCCAAAATTGCGGGAGAACCGGATAACCCGGACCCGCGAATCATGCGTCTGCAGTTCGTGCAGCAAGTCGGGCGTGGAATCTGTGCTTCCGTCGTCCACATAGATGATCTCAAAGTTCAGCGAAATTCCTTCCAGCACCCCTTTTAATCGGCGGTGTGTTTCCCGCAACACCGCCTCTTCATTCATGCAGGGGATTACAATAGACAAGAGCACTTCGTCCATGCAGGGAATCACCACGGACAGGAGCTCCCGGCGCTCGCTGAAGCTGGTGGAACCCGCTTGCATAGGCCATCGCGGCCGCTCCAACGATTTCCGGCTCATCGTTACTCCTTCTGCGCGATTGGCGATCCGCGCATCGGCTGCGCCGACATATTCGCGTCTCGCTTCACGAACAATATGCTTACGTCATCGGAATACTCTTGACGCCAATCCGGGTGATTGCTGAGGACGGTCGCGAGCGCTTCGCTGCGGTCCAGAAGACAGGACTGGATACGATAGGCACGAAGGACGGCAAAGGCCGCAGGTTTCAGATTAGCGGCTTCCAAATAGTCTGAGAAAGCACCGCCAACCTCATACAGATCGCCGCGACCATCAATAAAAACTTTTTGCTCCGGGCGGGCCCAGATTAGATAGCCGCCATAACCGTAAGTGTTGTACATCCGGCCAGGGACAGGATGATTCCGCAAGTAGTTGACAGCTCGCACCGGAAAATTTCGAGAAATAATCTCCTCTATGCCGTTGCGAGTCGGGAAGTACCACACCATTGCTCCGATTATCGTGGCCATTAAGAGAGCGTTGACTACATACTGATCTTTGAGCCGATTGTATGGCGGGACCCAATGCGCGACCAGCATAACCAGAAGTGCCGAGAAAAAGGGCACGAAGAGCAGTATGAAACGAAGGTGAAGACAGGCTAGCGCCGTGCCACCCAGGAACAGCACGAGATCATCCAGCTTGCACGAAAAACGCAACGCCATTTGCGCGACGAAGAATCCAAGCAACAAGACGAGGAATATTTTCCCGCCAAGCAAATTGAACGGCATTGGCTGCCACTCAAGCACGTTCGCTACGTTCACTGGCAGCGAAGACGCTACGGTAAACGGGTAAGCGGCAAGTTGAGTACCGTAGGGTGTCAGCGGAATGACGCTCAGGCAGAGAAGAAGAGCGACTTCGAGATGAACGCGCTCCCTTGCGCTCCACCGCCGGGCTTCGATGCTTCCCAGGCGAAGGTTTATGAGACCGCCGGCCAGGACCACAACCAGCACTCCCAGCCCAATCACCCAGGAACCGTGCGTGTTTATCCACGCGAGAAAAAGCGGCGGGAGGAACCACAGGCTCCACAGTTTGCCTCTGCGAAAGTACTCAAGCGAAATGAGCGTCAGGACTATGAAAAGATACCCTAGCATCTGGGGACGGAGCGAAAGCGAGGGTGTCACCAGCACATACAATGCCGCAGCAGTTACGAATGCCGCCTTGGAATTTCCAGAGCGTAAAGTCGCATAGATGTAGAGCGCAATTACGATCGCGCTGCCTAAAATAATCAGGAGGGCGTCGAGTCCTCTAACGCCAGCGAAGCGGGCCACTGCCCCGAACAAGACATCACCAAGCCACTCGTAGGACAACCACGGAGTGCCCGCAACGGTGAAGGAATAAGGATCAGCCGTCGGCCACCGATGGGTCGCAAGGATATTCTGGCCGTTCTTGATGTGCCACCAGAGGTCGGGATCGACGGCGAAGTACTGTCCGGCGATGAAGACTGCTCCGACGAGCATCGTTCCCAGCATCGCGGGAAACGAGACGATGCGCTTCAGCAGCGAGAACGATTCCGCCGCGCCTGCTGCAGCATCGGACGGCACCAAGGCGTCCACCGGCGGCGTACAAGCCTCCGAGGGCGCCGGAAATACAACGCCTTCGGCTCCTGAATCGCCACGCAATGGAATTTGCAACTCGCTCATGTCCTCTGCTCAGCCGCGCCTGAAGATCGACCCACTACGGATGCACCAGCCGCACGGGAACGGGCAACAGCCCGCCACCCACTACCACACCCCCACCGCCACCTCCGCCTCCGCCACCACCTCCACCGCCTCCGCCACCACCGCAGGTGGAGATGTTTAGAATGTAAGCCTCGACTGTCCCCTGCGGATTCGTTTCAGCTTTTATAAAGAGCTGCATAAAGCCGACTATGTTGGCACTCACCGAGGCAGGACAGGACTGGCCCGGGCAGAATTGCGTACCGTCGAAAATGGGGGCGGTGACCAGGGAATTGCTGGAGGTAATCGTTTGTCCTCGCAAAGCCGGGTTCGGATTATTGCTCCCTCCGGTGATCGTAAAAGGACTGACGTTAGTATTCAGGATGTCTTGCCCGGAACCGTTATTACCTTCGTGAATCAAGCAATCCACCCCTTGTTTCGTCGGTCCTACGACGTTTCCTGTCTCGGGTTGCAGGGTTATTGACCCACATTTGATGGTTCGCGTATTACAGCATTCTATGTTTTGGCGATACAGCGAGGCCCCTCCCCCACCTCCCCCAGTCGAACAGGTCGGGCACTCCGCCGGAGCTGTACCCGGGGGAAGGATGACGGGGAAGTATTGGCTAGGAGTGGTCGTCGTCGTAACTTTAACGGTAACGAGCGTGCCAAGTACGCTGGGGTTTACGATCGTCTGAGTTGAAGGATCAATGTACGGCGCGGCGCCCCCACTGCCCCCGTTGCATAGGATATTCCCTGGACTAGCAGGGTGCGTTGGATCGCAATTCGGCACGAGCCAGGGTTTTACGCAGACGTTTCCGACCGCAGGGCCACTTGCACCTGGACGGTAGGCCTCCGCGGTAGCCGTCGCCGATACATCGACCGTCGAAAACCCCAAGACTCTGCCGAAGAACGTCGGCAGAGCATCGCCCCGAGCGGCCGTTCTCTGTACGGTCACGGTGATCCGCGGATCGTTTACCGGCGAGTAGTTCCACGAGAAGTCGCTCGACTGAATGTTGGGATTTACGCCGACCACCAGATTCTGGTTTCCGGTATCAATAGCCGCATTCATCGCCCCAGTTTGAAAACCAGAGCATCCTGCCGCAGTGGAGGTGCACCCTGATTGCGACCAATAGGTAGCTCCGGCCAGCGCCGCCGCATCGGCGCTCCGCTGCGCTTCGCTGCGAGCTACGTAGAAGGAGACCAAGTCGATACCTAGAGCGGCGAGAGCCAGGATCGTCACCATGGACGCTGCGACGATCACCAGAGAGCTTCCGCGTTCGTTAACGATCGGGCGTCGTATGCACCTTAGATTGCGCATGGCATTTCTTCCTCAGATCATTCAGTTTCCATGATGGCGGTGCTGGATATAGTCGTAACTGCTTGATAGTTTGCGCCGGGGAGTAGCAAACCAATGATTCGATTAAACGTCCAGGCGTAAGGAGAACTCACAATGACCTGGCTGGATACAACCTTTCCGCCGTTGCTGCTCGCGAATGTATTCTCGCGGTCGATCTCGATCGTGAAGTTTGCGCTAGTCCCGGCGCAGGTTTGAGGCGAGGTAAACGTCCAGGAAGCGACCGGTTGGGGACCAACGGTCGGCACGGTCGTTCCCGTAAGCCCGCAAAGATTCACTCCCGTATTGCTCAGATAATTCACCATCGAGTTTTCTATGGCTTGGGTCGTCGAGGGTGCTGCCTGTGAGCAATCTGCACAGGGTTCTTCAATGGCGAAGCGCGCGCCCTCTCGAGCCGCGTTTGTAAGCTTTTGCTTCAGATTGTAGGCTTGTCCGAAATCCAAGATCCCAATGACCATAGCGAGCAGAAGCGGAACAACTAGCGCGAATTCCAGGAGTTGAGAACCCGAACTCGAGCGCGAAACCCTGCAGTGAGATTTCCCTGGACGCCGCAGTCTTCTGTAGGGTTTACGTCTGCGCATTACTCCTCCAACATCTGCACCTGCGTCGAGATATTGACTGTCCCTACCGACGTAAAAGGCAAAGTAAACGCGAAAGGATACGTAATGCTTATGACCGTCCATTGGGCGCTCGTATTAAGCGGATCCAAATTCAAGGCTTGGTGTTGCTGAATGTTGACCGTTATGACGCCGCTGCCACTTGTGGCCATGTTGGCCGAAGCCAGCACATTATCCACCGCCGTTTGAATGGTCGATGAAGTAGGAGACGCGTTCCCGCAAGTGGCACAGCTCGGCGCAACCGCCACGCGGGCGCCCTCTCGTGCCGCCCGGGTGATGGTTTCGTAGATGTTATAAGCGCGGGCTCCCCAAAAAATGCCGATCAGCAAAGTAAGCAGGAGCGGCAGCACAAAGGCCATCTCGACCAGTTCGGCTCCGTGCTCCCCTCGCCGATTAGGATTTCGGGCAAACTTAGCCAGGCTCAGCGTACTCATTTGGATACACTCGCGTCGCTTAAACCCTTTCTCGGACCTCGTAATCGCAGTTCGCATTCCAAACCGCCTCGCTCGCCTTACCCCAGTAACTGTCGGAACTCATCCAGCACCGCGAAGGGCGTCCGGACGGATGCAATGCTCTCCCCGCGTTGCTCAATCTTCTCGGCCTGGACGTGGCCCAGAAGTGTCCCGGCTTGAGCCAGGTACTTGACCCGGCCGGGGTTAAGTCCCATTACTCGGCAGCAGGTGGCATCCACCGCCACTGGATCATCTCCCATCACTAACACTCCGCAGGCCTTTCGCGTACCCTGGATCGGCCCGTTTCCCTCCATGCCGACAATGCCATCTACGATCGCAAAGTCCGGTCGCACCACAGCGTTGATATCGAGAATCGCGCGGTCAATTCCCGCCCAGTGCAGCACATTCTTAGGCCAGCCGTAGCAGCTCCCAGGCACGACCCCGAACATGTTTTTGAGAGAAAGCGTTACTCCTGCCCAGTGGTGGGTCTTGAGCTTTGGCATCGACACCAGGAAATCCACGCCTAGCACGGTCTTGGGAAGGTAAAGCTCCTTTAATCGCGACGCGCGGGTCTTGAGTGGCACTCTCTCCACGTCGTCGATATTCAGGTCCACGAACGTCCGAGCAAGCGGGCCTGCAAACTCGCTCAGTCGCACCGATTCGATGATGGCCTCGGTGTCTCTGTCCATCGCGGGGCCGTCACCAATCAGAACCTGCGAAGCTCCCAGCCGCAAAAAAGCCTCACGCGCCCCAGCAATCACAGCCGGATGCGTATTCACAATCCCGAGCGGATCCAGGCCGACAAGATTTGGCTTCAGCAGCACCGTTTTGTCTTTCGTCGGCAGCTTGAATTCCAGGAGGCTCTCGTAGATCAGGGAGGCTAACTCCATCTCGTAACTTGCGGACCTGCGGATCAATACCGTCGAGAGCGGCCGCTGGAACGAGGGGACCAGCGCAGTGTTACGTCCGTTCACGACGCCCTCTCGCGCGGTAAGCCGACTGGCAGAAAGCGTCTCTTTCCGCACAACGCCAGGCAGGTCCACGCCACGACCTGGATGTTCTCCAGAAACTCGTTTCTTTGGTGCAAGCTACGGAATTCCGGCGCATTGTTCGGCCACATGCGGCCATATGCCTCAAGACACATTCGGGCCAGAGCGAATGACCCGGGGCCCTGAATATTGGCCACGCTCTTTTCCAGCCACTCCAAACTCAGGACGTTCTCCCGCCGTTCCGGCTGATTACGCAAAGCAAGAAGTGCCCAAACTGTTGGGATTATCAGGGGTTCGCCCGCAACGCCGTACACCAGTGGGTTGCCGCAATTCCATCCGCCGCCCGGACACATCCGATCACGGAGCATCGCTTCTGCAAGTTTCCGGCGCCTCGCGGCTGCGGGAGGAAACAATTCGGCAGGGCATTCATAAAATGCAAGCAGAGCAAATGCCGTTGGCTCGACCCAGCTGCTGGTGCCGGGGGTCCATCCCCACCCACGGTATGAATTGTTAGTGGGAAAAATGCGGCGCTGCGACGAAAACCTGCCTAGAAAACGCCGCCAGGGAGTACTGTCTCGCGGCCAATCCTTACACAGCCAGTCCAGGCCCCTCGCAACCGCATTTGACGAATTCTTTTCCGCAAGCAGGACCCAGCAGGCCAGCGCAGTCACCCAGCAACCAACTCGTTCGGCACGTGCCGATGGCCACGCGCCATCCCCCAGTTGTGTCTCGCGAACAAAGCGAAAACCGCGAACCGCAGCCTCGGGAATTTCCGGCCAGGAGTGCTGAAGCAAAGCCTGCAGTGCCCAACATGTGGGCTCCGGCCGGCTTTCAGAACGAGGATGGAAGCCCCATCCTCCATCTGGATTTTGGGTGCTGCACAGCAAAGGCACACAGACGCTCTCGACGAACTGCGCTTCCGTTTGAGTTCCCATCCGCTGAGACGCGCGCTGGTCAGACGCGATTGTATCCCTGATACCCATGGACCTTCGTCGTCACATGACCGGCCCTAACGGCGAAGATTCATCCAAGTGCTCCACGACTGGATCACCCTCGTGCTGTTGAATTCCCAACTGGTTAATCAACCTATGCAGATAGCCGCGCGCGACCCCCAACGCACGGGCGCTTTCCGCTTTGCGCCAGCCATACTCGCGCAGCGTCCTCAAAACCAGTCCACGCTTAAAGCGACGGATCTCGTCCTCATAGGATCGCGGAAGCCGCGGCGCTTCAGCTCCACATGCAGGTGCGGGGCTCTCGCTCACAGCTCGGAGCGATGCGGGCAAATGCGAAACGTCGACGGTTTGGTCCTCAGAGAGTGCCACAGCACGTTGCACGATATTCTCCAGCTCACGCACGTTGCCAGGCCAGTGGTATTCCTCAAAGGCATGCATAGCCTGGTGTGAAAAGCGCTTAGCTCTTTTTCTGAACTGCTGCGCGAACTTCTGCAGAAACTGCTGCGCCAGGAGCGGCACGTCATCGCGACGTTCACGGAGCGGCGGTAAATGAATTTGTACTACGTTCAATCGGTAGTAAAGATCTTCTCGGAATTTCCCCAGCTTGACCATTTCAGCCAAATTCTGATGCGTTGCGCATATCAATCGAATGTCTACGCTAGTGGTTTTATTGCTTCCCAGACGCTCGAAGCTTCTCTCCTGAAGTACCCGCAAGAGTTTCGGTTGCAGGCCGACACCAAGGTCTCCGATCTCATCGAGAAACAAAGTTCCACGATCCGCGGCTTCCACCCGGCCACGCCGGCTCATTTGCGCGCCCGTGAACGCCCCCTTTTCATGGCCAAATAATTCGTCCTCAACTAACGTCTCCGGCAGGTTCGCGCAAGAGAATGCCACCAGCGGGCCCGCGCTCCGGGAACTCAATTGGTGGATTGCGCGCGCCAACAATTCCTTTCCGGTTCCGGTTTCTCCGGTAACCAAGACATTGACGTCACAGGGCGCAATCTTGCGTGCCAAGGCGAACAGCTCTTGCATTGTCGAGGACGTACCAATCAGTTCGTGGAGCCTGCCTGTGGAAAGTGCACCAGCTCGTAATCTTTGAATTTCCTCTTCCGCTTCGTGAAGCCGGTGCGCACGCCGCAGCATCATGCGGAGCTCTAAGATATTTGGTGGATTTGCTATGCTGTCGCTGGCGCCGTGCTCGATGCACGTGAACAAAAGACTGCGATTCTCCCCGTCGCACAGCACCACCAAGGGAGGGTGCGAGGAAGCTCCGTACATTTCGTCCATCAGCTGTAGCGCGGTTTCGTCGTTCCCGTTTGTATTCGCCGATCGTAGGTCCAGAAGGACGACGTCCGCCCACTTTCGTACTTCCGACATGCGAGCAAATTCCTGCTCGTTGCACACACGAGTCTCAAACCCCTGCCCCAAGGCGCGCGCTATGGCCTCTCCCAGTCCGAAGTCCTGACTCAAAAAGGAAACCTGTATAACGGGCTTTTCCATGCGCTAGCCTCCGACGTCACGGCAAATCTGCGCTAACACCCTCCAGGGTGACCGAGGATTAATATGGCCAGACCCCGCGGAACACGGGGAGATACTGCATCCTTCCTGACCTACTGTAGACAGGTGAGTGGGCTCAGGGACTGGAACTCATAGCCGCACTCAAGGCAACGCTTGCGATAGTAGTACTCGCGTGCACGCCAAATGCCAGCTTTGGTACCACGGTCGTGTTACCGGGACCAAGCTAACTTCTTTCAGGTTAATTACTAGCGGATCTACAAGCTCGCGGTCGAATCCGATATGTGCAAAATGAGGGAAGTTCTTTTCTCTACAGTGCTCAACACTTAGAACCGTCTTGCCGACCCAATTTCAGCACTGTTCGAGCGCGCACTTGCGCTGTGCGCGTTGGAACGACTCTTTGGCGAAGGCCGGTTTCGCGCCTTCATCGCTCCTAGTCTCACGGAGGCTAGCACCGCTTAAGCAATCGAGTGTACTCAATGGGCTGCGCGCGTGACCGGAGCGTCCGAAGGAATGCCCACCAGGATCTCAACGCTAACCGGCTGTCCTTCCCGCATCGCCGGCTTGAACCTCCACCGGCTTAGCGCCAAGCGCGCCGCTTCGTCCATTGAGGGTAGGAGACTTCGGTAGACCTGAACCAAATCCACCGTTCCATCTTCTCGAATCAACCCCTTCAAAAGAATCAGCTTATGTGCATTCTCAGGTGGTAACGGCAAGCGTTGAAAGTCGAACCTCACTTCGGGGTCAGGCGGCAACAAACCTTGCTCGAGCCTGACCACCGTAGACTGGCGAGAGATCGCACTTGGCGGTGCTTCGCGCTTAGCTTGGCAAAACTGCAGCGTCCAGCTCTTACCCGGCATCTGCAAGAAAACCGTATAGATCTTCCCACAGTGGAGCGCACCATAAACATCGAGGCCCCCACCTCCCATCGGCCCGGCTGATACGATCAGGGAATTCTTTCGCGGGAGAACGGAAGCTGGGACAGCATAGACCATGTTTGCAGGCAGCATTGGATCAAGGGCCCCAGAGTTTTCGCCGACTCGCCCCGCGATGGTTAGTATTCCGGCGCCACCCGCATTTCCTGCTCCCCCACCTGACCCTCCGCCCCCCAATCCGGCGCTCGCATCCCCCTCGCTGCCCGGGCCGGAATTCCTGGAACTCGAAGCCTTCCCTGCTGCGCCTTTTGACGATCCAGTGCCAGAGCCTCCTCCGACCGGGGAAATCGAGAGAGGTGCCCAGCGATTGCCCGCTGGCAGAGCAAGCACCGATGCCGTCTGCGACGGATCAATGCCGATAACCACGAGTGCGCTTCCCTCTTTGCCGCTAGGAAGTGAGCCTTCAGCCGATGCCAGCGACTCTTGGCTTTGAGTGATCGTGGCGGTTACCGGAGGGGGTATTGGGAGATGTGGCTGGGTGCTCGTAAGCTCCGAAACAGGTATAACCGACGGGTTCATGCTAGCCATCAATGTTGGCGCTGGTTCTGCCGTGACTGGCTTCTGCCGCGTTTGAGTTGGCTTAGAGCCACTCGGGTTGAAGTGGAGTTGTGGCTTGGGGACTGTAGTTGAGGTCCCCACAACCACGTTTGCAACCTTCAGGTCCATCGTGATTCGTAGATCGGGCGCGGATACGCTCTGATAGATCGTCTGCCGCGAGTTGTCGGGACGTGGCGGCCTCAGCACAATCGTAATCTTCGGACGCCCCGCGCTACTGCCAGGCTCCGGGAGAGTGGGTGCTGTTTCGGAGGAGGGCGAACCACCAGAGCTAACCCGCGGCAGCTTTCGAGATAAATCCATCATAGTTAGGCGGTAATAGATTTTGCCCGGCTCGGCGGATACCACCTCCACAGGCGTCAGTCTCGGGAAGGTCTTTGAAGGCACGTAGGGAAGTAAAAGAAACACAGCAACGTGGAGGAGAACGGAAATCGTAAGTGCCCGCCCGGCGAACCGAAATCGCGCAACCGGTGTGTGCCGGAAAAGGCGAACCGGAGAGGTGTACAAGTGCAGGCGCGTTGGTCGGCACAGCGCGCGTAGCGAACCCCACCAGCCCATAAATCCTCGGTCGCGAACAACGAGAAAGCGTGGGGCTCTCGGTTGTGCTCCAGCCCGCGCTGAAGTTCGCCGAGACGCACTCACCAGCACTGACACGCGCGGTTGCAGCAGCGTCGTGGCAGCAAAAGGTCTGTTGTTTTGAAGGCTCACTGGCGATTCCAGCCGCTATCGCGCGGGTCCGTTCTCGCGACGCCGGCTCTGATCTACCACGCGCTAAGGCCACGCTTCGCCCAGCAAACCCCAGGTTGCACGCGTCGTACCAACAACTTAAGCGGCGAAAGATACGCGCCGACCCGCACACGGCGCAGCGAACCAGTGAATCGAGTCACCATTTGTGGACGCTACGGCCGTTGACTTGAGAGATTTTGGTCACTTCTCTGCCGCGACTCGGAGAGCGAATTTACAGTGAACACTCGGACTGGTGGAAGTGCTTGTCAGGACAGCCCTTATTGCGCAGGTGACGCTAGCCCTTTGGAATTTTGGCACCACTCCTGCTCAAACCAGTCTCGCCCAGTGAAGCACTCACGATGATTAGACATTATCGCGTTTTACGATGCGGAAGCTTGCTCCTGCATTTGCGTTCTGGGCCGAGCCTTGCGAGCCCGCGCCTTGAGGTGCGGCAGGTGCCTGACGCTCCTACCCATCCCGGTGCAAATCCGTTTCTCGCTCCGTCTTTTCTTCTGTCTCTTTTCCTGTGCCTCGCGCCCGGTTTCGCCACCGCACAGGACGTCGTTGAAGCCGCCGGAGCGACGTCCGTCTCAGCCACGGCTGGCAGCGCGGCGAAGGCGCCCTCTTTCCCTTTGGACGCGACTCTTGGGGATAAGAGCAAATCCCCTCATTTGCTCGCTTCAATTGTTCAGCGGCCCGAAATCGCCAACCGGCAGACGCTGGAACAGAACGCCGGCAAGCATCCAGGCAAACTGCTTCTTCGCTCCATTCCCTCCGGCGCTCAGGTTTGGGTTAACGGAATGTTTGTTGGGCATGCGCCCTTGCTGCTGATCGTGGCCCCTGGCAAATACCAAGTAGAGTTACGCGGACAGCGGATGGAACATGCGGGGCACATGGTGGATTTGTTGCCCGATGAGAACAGAACCGTATCGCTGACTCTCTCATCTCGTTACCCCACGCGCGCATCCGTACGTTGAATTAAGGTTCTTGCAATCATAGGGGGCCCTAATGGCAGGTGTTGATTTCGACCGTAAGGCTTTCGTTCCCGCGACGGAACCCGCTCCGCGCGCGCAAGGTCGTCTGCTTGGCTCGCTACTTCTGGTGATCGCAGTCGCTGCGCTCGCATTTCTCGGGTACAAGCTCCTTGCAGACTCCTGGAGAAGTGCCGCGGCGGCTTCTGATTCCCAGGGTTTGGATGCCATTCAACAGCAGCTGACAAAAATTGAAAAGCGACTTGACCAGCTCGAGCGCCGCCACAAGCCATCCGCGCTTGAATCCAACGCCGTTTCCTCCAATGCAGCGGTGAAAGCACCGATTGAAAATTCTCCGTCAAAGAAACCCGTGTATACCGTCGCTCCGGCAAGTGGCATTAAGACGCAGCCCGCTCCAGCCCAACCGGCACCCCAGGCTTCCCGCACTCCTACCGTGCCTCAACCCTCCAACGACAACGCAACCGCCGACCGTGAGGCCTGGCAGGCGACCACCGATCGCTTGGCCGATGTGGTAGGAGTCGTCGGTTCTCAAGAAGGAGAGATTTCTCAAACGCGGGAAGAACTCAACGCACTGCTCGCGCGAACTCATCGCAACGCCGTGCAATTTGACCTGCGTCGCGGGTCGCCCCGTCAACCCGTCGGTCCTGTATCCATGGTGCTCAAAAGCGCCGATCCCAGGAGCCAGCGCTATACGGTATGCGTGTATCTCGAAGATAAATGCGTTGAGATCAAGGACCGCGCCGTGGATGAAGTCATCGTTTTTGTCGTCTCCCGCAATTCCACGCCGCTTGGACTGGTCGCGACGAAGGTTCTCCGCGATCACATTGTGGGCTATTTGGAAGTTCCCACCGAAAAACCGGCGCCTTAGTTTTCAATAGTTTTAGTTCCACTCGAGAGAAAGTGCGCTCGGCACGCCCGGCGCAATGCTTTTCGAGTAAGTCGGGGCTCAACGCCCGAATACCGCGCCGCCCAAACGATTTGGTTGATCACATCACGCGCGTGGCAATGTGAAAGTGGCTGCTTCATCTCCTGTGTGATGCACTCCACCAGATATTCCGCGAGTCCATCCTCGCACAAGAGTGCGCGAACTTGGCATTCCCGCCGGAATACTTCGATGAACTCTTTCGGGCTAGCGTAGTCTACGTTGATTTTATTCTGAATCCGGCGGAGGAAAGCCTCGTCCGCGAGGTCCTTCGGGTCCAGATTCGTCGAGAACACGACAAATACATCGAACGGTACTTCGAATTTTCTTCCTCCCGGCAATGTCAGAAAATCAATACGGCGATCGAGCGGCGTCATCCAGCGATTGAGAAGCTCATCGGCCCGCATGCGCTGCCGCCCGAAGTCGTCCAAAATCAACACTCCATTGTTCGCTTTCAGTTGGAGAGGGGCAGTGTAAAAGTGGCTCGCATTGCTGAATTGCAGGTCTAGCATTTCGGCACACAGTTCCCCGCCGGCGAGCACGCACGGGCGTTGGCAGAGAACCCATCTTTTGTCCGATTCGTCTGCAATCGGCTCGAAGCTGCGGCGATGTGCTCCGGGGTCATAAACCGTAATGATTTGATTGTCCACTTCGATGGCGAAGGGGATTAACACACTGTCGTTATAAAGAGCCGGAATGGTGCTCGCAATTGTGGTCTTGCCGGTTCCAGGAGGTCCATACAAAAAAATCGATGTTCCTGAAATCACCGAGGCGCCCATCCGCGACAGCATTTCGTCAGACAAGACAAGCTGGCAGAATGCTCTCTCAACGTCGGATGGATTTAACGCAACCCGCCGAACGCTCTGCCCATCGACCCGCGCCAGGTAATCGGCAAGAGAAACCGGTGCCGGTCCCGCGTATTGATTCAACGTCAGCAGCTCCGCTGCGCGCTGCTTTCCTTGGGCGCTTGCCACGATGCGATGTGTACTGCCGGTCATCCCTCTCACTTCGCAGAGTTGCTCTTTTCGGAAAAACTGGAAGATCTCTTCGATAACTCCTAGACCGAGACACGTGTGCTCGCTTAGCTCAACTAGCGACATTTCCCCGTGAAGGTAGAGAATTTTCAGCGAAAGATCCTCCAGGAGCCCCTTGCGGACGCCGGTTCGCCGAACCTCCTGCGGTGCCATCACTTCATTCATGTTTATCCATGCGGCCCCACACCACCGCTTTGAGCCTGATTTTCGTCTCGCAATACTGGATTTTCACCTGCTCTGTGTGAGCAACTTGTATGCCAACTGAGCGCCGGTGGCTGCAGTGCCAGACTTCCCGGATCGCTCGATTTCGCACTCAAAAAGCGCTTACCGGGTGAATTCGGACTCGCTGGCGAATTCTTAAGTTCCCGAGATTTCGTAGCATGGAAATTAGGAAGGTTTGATCCCTTTGGTTCTAGGGCTATGGCGGAGAGGGTGGGATTCGAACCCACGGTAGGATTTCTCCTACACACGCTTTCCAAGCGTGCTCCTTAAACCGCTCGGACACCTCTCCACTGCAGATGAGCCTTAACAATTTAGCAGAAACCGTCAGTTCACGCACACACCGCTTGCTCCGGGGACTTCCGACACATTCCAATTCACGCCAGCGCATTCATAATTTCTACCGGCGCTGTCTGTGCATGCTTGCATCCCTCTGCTACAATTTCTTCCAGCCATTCCGGGATCGTCTAATTGGTAGGACATCAGCCTTTGGAGCTGAGTATCCTGGTTCGAGTCCAGGTCCCGGAACCAGTCTTTCCCCATAACGCCCCGGCAAGCCGCCGCATCTACACATCCTAGCAGTCAGGCCAATTTCGCAATCATGTGGCTTGGGGTAGCCATTCGGTGGCTTTCCGCAAGCCGCTCGTTCAAGTAAAATGATGCACATAACTCGAGCTATGCAGCGGCGCTGATATTCCTTGCTATTGCCCTGCGTAGTATCTCTGTGACTCCCTTAAGGATCGCCGAACGCATGGCCATGCCAGCAAACGCTCCGCTACACGACCTCGGTTCTCTGCGCATTGAGGACCGGCACCGCTCCAGCAGCAGTTGGGGCAAGCGCCTCGCCGTCTTCTTCGGCCTGCTTGTCGTGCTCGCCGGCCTTTCCGGAGCCGTCTATAGCTTCTGGAACCAAAAGCCGGTCGTGGACGTCGCGGTAATACAGAAGTCCGCCAACAATGGCGGACGCGAAGCCCTGCTCAACGCCAGCGGCTACGTTACACCCCGCCGCCGCGCCACCATCGCCGCGAAAATCACTGGCCGTGTGACTGGCGTCTTCTTCGACGAGGGCACGCACGTGGCGGAAAACCAATTGCTCGCTACTCTCGACGACTCCGACGTCCGCAAAGCCTTAACCGCCGCCAAAGCCGATTACGACGCCTCCAAGGCCGCCATCGCTGATTACGAAGTGCAACTGAAAAACGCGCGAATTCAGCTCCGCCGTGCCGAGCAGCTCCAAAGCGCCGGCGTACAAACGCAGGAGCAACTCGACAACGCGCGAACCAATGCCGATAGTCTCCAGGCCAAGATCGCGCTAGCGCAATCGCAGGCCATCAGCTCCGAGGCACGCATCCAGGAAGCGCAGCAGGCCGTCGACAATTGCACCATCCGCGCGCCCTACACTGGAATTGTCGTCTCCAAAGACGCCCAGGTGGGCGAAATGGTCTCGCCTGTTTCCGCTGGCGGGGGCTTCACCCGCACCGGCATCGCCACTATCGTGGACATGAACTCGAACGAAATTGAAGTCGACGTCAATGAGTCCTACATCGCCCGTGTGCAACCTGGCCAGCCCGTCACTGCCGTCCTCGACGCTTATCCCGACTGGGAAATTCCCAGCCGGGTCCGCACCATCATCCCATCCGCCGATCGCCAGAAAGCCACCGTAAAGGTGCGCGTCTCTTTTCTGAAACTCGATCCGCGCATCCTGCCGGACATGGGAATCAAGGTCACGTTTTTGGGCGCGGAACAAAAGAAGGAGCCCGGCGCTGCCCCGTCCATTCTCATTCCGAAGAGCGCGGTTCGCGATGAGAACGGCAAAAAGATCGTCTTTCTGATGAAGGACGACAAGGCCGAGCGCCGCGCGGTGACCCTGGGAGCAGACCGCGGATCTGACACCGAAGTGATCGCAGGTGTCACCGCTGGAGACACGCTAATCGTCAGGGGCCCCGGAAATCTGCGCGACGGCCAAAGCGTGGAAATTAAAAAATAGTTTGTGGGGGCGCAGCACGGTTGCGCCCTTGTTAGCAGAAAAGAAGCTCAGAGAACACGGGCATAGGAGAGAACCAATGGTCCGAGTCGATGGTACGGGAAAATCCAACAGCTTGATCCAGGTCCGCGGTCTGGATAAGACCTACCGCCGCGGCGGCGAAGAGATCCAGGTCCTGCAGCGCCTGAATCTCGACGTCGATAAAGGCGATTTCGTCGCCTTCATGGGCCCCAGCGGTTCCGGCAAGACCACACTGCTGAATTTGCTCGGTGGCCTTGACGTCCCCACCCACGGCAGCATTACTGTCGCCGGCGACGAAATCACGCACATGTCCGCCAACAAGCTCACGCAATGGCGCGCGCGCCACGTCGGCTTCATTTTTCAGATGTATAACCTCATCCCCGTCCTCACCGCTTTCCAAAACGTCGAACTCCCGCTGCTGCTCACCAAGCTTTCCAAATCCGAGCGCCGCAAACATGTCGAGACCGCGCTCAACGTCGTCGGTCTCGGTCAGCGCATGAATCACTATCCGCGCCAACTCTCCGGCGGACAGGAGCAGCGCGTGGCCATCGCTCGCGCCATCGTCGCCGACCCCACCTTTCTCCTCTGCGACGAGCCCACAGGCGATCTCGACCGCAAGAGCGCCGATGAAATCATGGAGCTGATCCATCGCCTCGTGAAGGAGTACGGCAAAACCGTGCTGATGGTCACGCACGATCCTGTCGTGGCCAAGCGCGCCGACCTCACCCTCCACTTGGAAAAGGGACTGCTCGTCGAATCCGGCGAACTCGGTGTCGCCGCTGGAGGTGTGGCGTGAAATTCCGTGGCCTGATTTTTGCCAATCTCTTTCGCAAAAAGCTTCGCCTCGTCCTCACCATAGGGTCGTTCGCCATCGCTCTTGTTCTGTTTACCTTTCTCGCCGTCGTGAAGAGCGCCTTCAGCCGTGGCACGGAAATTGCCGGCGCGGACCGCTTGGTGGTAGTCAGCCGAATCGGCCTGATGCAACTAATGCCGATTTCCCATCGCGACAAAATCCTTGCCATTCCCGGCGTCAAAGCCGTCACCCACAATCACTGGTTCGGCGGCGTCTATCAGGATGAAAAGAACTTCTTTCCGCAGTTTGTCATCGACCCGGAAAACCAACGTCAGGTCATGACCGAGCTTGTCGTCCCTGACGACCAGTGGAACAATTTCGTGAAAGACCGCATGGGGGCCATTGCCGGCGCTCGCACAGCCGCTCGCTTCCATTGGAAAATTGGCGATCGCATTCCGATCAAAACGACTCTCTATGGCGGCGGCTCTTCGGAGTTCAATCTCGACGGCATTTATCACAGCGAACGTCCCGGTGGCGACGAGAGCCAGTTCTGGCTGCAATGGAAATACTTTGACGAGAACGCGCCAGCTCCCGTCAAGAGCACTGCCGGATGGTACGTGGTCAAGCTCAATAGTCCCGATGACGCAGCGAGTGTCGCCAAGGCCATTGATGAAAAGTTTGCCAACTCGTCCTTTGAGACCAAGACCGAGACGGAATCCGCCTTCGCCGCGGGTTTCGCCAAGCAGTTCGGAAACATCGAGCTCTTGATCCTCACTATTGGCGGCGTCGTTTTCTTTACGCTTTTGTTGGTCACCGGCAACACCATGGCCATTTCCGTTCGCGAACGCGTTGGCGAACTTGCCGTGCTCAAGGCCATCGGCTTCTCCGGGCGCGCTGTTCTTTTCTTCGTACTGGCGGAGTCCGTCGTCATCGCCCTTGTTGGCGGCTTGCTCGGTTTGACGCTCGCCTATCTCACCATCCCTGTTATCGGCATAGCTCTTACCGGCCTGCTGCCGCCCCTTATGCTTTCCAAGTCGCTGCTGACCCTTGGCCTTGGGTTTGCCCTCCTCGTTGGCGTTGCCAGCGGCCTGCTGCCGGGGATTGGCGCTATGCGCATGCGCGTCGTTAACGCTTTGAGGAGAGTCTGAAAATGACCATCCCCATCATTTATAACGTTCGGAGCGTCAAAGCTCGCTGGACCTCCACGATCGTTGCGGTGGCTGGAATTGCCGGAACCGTGGGCGTTTTCATTGCTATGTTGTCGCTCGCGCGCGGATTCAGGGCCACCCTTGTTACATCCGGCTCCGCGGACAACGCGCTCATTACCCGCGCCGGTGCCACATCCGAAATGACCAGTGGAGTCCCGATCGATTCCGTGAAAGTCATCCAGGATGCTCCCGGCATCGCTCGCGGGGCCGGCGGCCCATTGCTAACTTCGGAGGCTGTCCTGATGGCGCCGATTCCGTTGATTTCCACCGGGACCGACGCTAACGTTGAGCTTCGCGGTGTCTCGGCTAACGTGTTTGCCATTCGTCGCAATATCAAAATCATAGAGGGCCGCATGTTCCAGCCTGGCCTGGCCGAACTTATCGTCGGTAAGAACGCTAGATCGACCTATTCGGGCTTGACCCTGGGAAGCGAAATTGGCCTCGGCACCATACGTTGGCAAGTCGTGGGCGTTTTCGATGCAGGTGGCAGTTCCTTCGATTCCGAAGTTTGGGGCGACGCCCACCTTCTCAACAGCGCCTACAAACGCCCGGACACGCTTTCTCAGTCCGTTACCGTGCACCTCACTTCGCCTGCCGCCCTTCAACAATTGAAGGATTCGCTCACCAGCGATCCGCGCTTGAACGTCGACGTAACCCGCGAAATCGACTACTACTCCAAACAGTCCACGCGCATGACTACGCTCATCACGACATTGGGCGGGTTTGTTGCGGCGATCATGGCCATCGGTGCGGTTTTCGGCGCGCTCAATACAATGTATTCCGCCGTCGCCGAGCGCGGCCGGGAGATCGCCACCATGCGCGCTCTCGGATTCGGCGCTGTTGCGGTCGTAATTTCCTTCTCGATCGAAGCGCTCCTCATCTCTTTTGTCGGGGGCGGGATCGGCTGTCTCGCCGTTCTTCCCCTGAACGGCTTGACCACCAGCACCATGAACTTTCAGACCTTTTCCAATCTGGCCTTCGCCTTCAAGATCACCCCCGAATTGCTTGCGAAGGGCATCTTTTTTGCTCTTACCATGGGCCTGATTGGTGGCCTGCTGCCCGCTGTCCGCGCAGCGCGCCTCCCGGTGGCGACAGCCCTCCGCGAGTTGTAACTCGGAGTCTTATCCGCGCCGCTTTTGTGCGTCGTGAACGACGCAGCTTGCATTTGGAATTAGCGCTTCAGAAAAACGCTATACGCCGTGACAGACGGTTGAGGCGTGACGGGAGGCCGTCACCGGCGCGGCATCTTTTTTGCAACGGCGTTGCTTGCGGCTGGCTACAGCTCGTTTTTCTTAATCTGCGACACGGCATAATCGCAAGCACGCGCCGTCAACGCCATGTACGTGAGCGAGGGGTTCACGCAGGAACTGGACACCATGCAGGCGCCATCGGTCATAAACAGGTTTTTCGCCTCGTGCGCCTGATTATGTTCATTTAGCACGGATGTTTGTGGATCGCGCCCCATGCGCGCGGTGCCCATCTCGTGAATCGCCAAGCCCGGCGGCGAGATCTCCTGGTAAACGTAAATGTCTTTGGCGCCGGCCGCTGCTAGCATCTCCCCCGCCTGCACGGCGATATCGCGCGACATCGCGTGTTCATTCTCGCCCCACGCGCAGTTGATCTTCAGCGTCGGAATGCCCCACGCGTCCACCTTGTCTTTCTGTATCTCCACGTAGTTGTCGTGGTTAGGCAGGCACTCGCCGAATCCGCCGACGCTCATGCCCCATTGTCCGGGCTTCTTCAGCGAATTCTTGAAGTCTGCGCCAAACCCGCTCATGAATTTGCCGCGGCCCCAGCCCTCCCGGCTTCCGCCGCCCTGGTAGCCGTAACCGCGCAAAAATTCCTTCTGCTTCGTCTTTACATTGCGAAAGCGCGGGATGTAAATCCCGTTCGGGCGATTGCCAAACGGCATCATGTCTTCGTGCCCTGGCATCGTCGCGCTGGCGCCCGCGCCCATGTGATGATCCATCAAGTTGTGGCCCAGTTCCCCGCTGCTGTTGGCCAAGCCGTTCGGAAATTCCGATGTCGCCGAATTCAGCAGGATGCGTGTGGACTCCAACGTGGACGCATTAAGGAAAAAGACGCGGGCTTTGAATTCCATGGCGTTGCGCGTTTGCGCGTCGATCACGCGTACGCCGCTGACCTTCCGCGTCTTCGGATCGAATACCAGGCTGTGCACCACGCTATAAGGACGCAACGTGAGCCGGCCCGTTTTTTGCGCCGCCGGCAACGTGGAGCTGATGCTGCTGAAATAGGAACTTGTGATGCATCCGCGGTGGCAAACGCCGCAGTAGTGGCAAGCAGCGCGACCCTTGTGCACCTGCGTCAAAACCGCGGACCGCCCGATGGTCATCATGCGGTCATCAAACTTCTTGGCCAGTGCGTCGCGCATGTCGCGCTCGACGCAAGTCATTTCCATGGGCGGCAGAAATTTTCCGTCCGGCAATTGCGGCAACCCCTCCGCCTGCCCGCTGATGCCCGCAAACTCTTCCACGTAGTCGTACCAAGGTGCGACGTCCGCGTAGCGAATCGGCCAGTCAACCGCAATGCCATCCTTCAGGTTGGCTTCAAAATCCAGATCGCTCCAGCGATAGCTCTGCCGTCCCCATGTGATGGATTTTCCGCCGACCTGCCGGCCGCGAATCCACGAAAATTTCTTATTGGGGTCGGTGGAATACGGATTTTCCTTGTCGCTGACGAAAAACTTGTTCGAATATTCGTCGCAAGCGTAGTAACACTCGCGCTGAATCGGCTGCGTGCCTGCGCGCTCCGCGCGATAATCCCAGCCGCGAAACTTTAACTCCCACACCGGAACATGCTCGACGTAATCGCGCTCCGGCAAAATGGTGCGCCCGGCTTCCAGCACCAGCACGTTGAGCCCTTTTTCCGTGAGCTCCTTCGCAGCCCAGCCGCCGGTGATTCCGGAACCGACAATGATCGCGTCAAACGTGTTTGTCGCCGCCATGCTCGCCCCCTGTCGTACGCGCCCCGAGTCCGGCACCTAGCTTCTCGCAACCGTGTTGCGCGCCGGGGATAATCTGCAGCTTCAATTCCTGCGTGAATCCAATCTCCGAAGTGTAGTAGCCATGGAGCGTAATGTTCCGGAAAACGTCGTAGAAGTTTCCCTTTAGTTGCGTATCGAACTCCGGGACGGTGTTGCCATGCTTCTCGCGCCGCTCGCCGCGCTCCGAGGTCGCGTAATCGTCCATGGCGCGAAGCAAAGTAATCTGCTGCGCCAGTGCTGCGTCGACAAAGTCTTTTGCAAAAAGTTCGCGGCTCTGTTTGTCCACGCCGGCAAGGCCTGCGAGAAAATATTGCCGTTCCTCTTCGGTGGCCCATTCGGTCAAAATGACGTCGATAAATTCATTGACACGCGCGGCCTTCGCGCCGGGAGTATCGGTTTCTGGAATGATCAGGTCCGTCATCAGCACAACAGTGGCATTCTGGTGCGGATTCAGGGTGCGCAGCTTGTATCCTGGACCAGTCTGCGCCTGTGCCTCTCGAAAAAACGCCGCCAAGGGCGATGAAAAAACCGGAACCACGGCGCCCGTTGCCAGCATTTTCAATACGTCACGACGCTGCATAATTCCCCCGTGCGAATTGACTTTTTGCGGACTGCCTCGACCTCGCGCACCCATAGTGTTGGGTCACGCGGTGAGATGCCGATGAGCATACTCCAAATTTATGTTTTAGAGAATCGATTTTCTAAATGCTTCTGAGGAGGTACGGTTTGGCCCCTGCGCCCCAGGAATTCAAGTTCCTTACTGTGAGCGGCAAGCGATTGGAAACGCTGCTGTACCCAGGTGCGCGCGCGAATACCACGATTGTCATGCTCCACGAAGGCCTCGGATCCGTCGCGATGTGGAAAGATTTTCCGGAGCGAGTGGCGGAGGCCACCGGCTGCGGCGTTCTGGTGTATTCGCGCTACGGCCATGGAAAATCGGAACGCCTCGCGGAGAAGCGCTCTGCTGACTTCATGCATCACGAAGCCAAAGTAGTTCTTCCGGAATTGCTCCGCGCGTTTCAAATTGAGCGGCCCATTCTTCTTGGACACAGCGACGGCGCCTCCATCGCTTTGATTTACGCAGGCACTTGGCCCGAGCGCGTGCGCGGACTTGCTCTGGAGGCGCCGCACGTTTTTGTGGAGGATCTGAGCATCGGAAGCATCACCGCGATTCGCAAACTCTACGAATCCACCGACCTTTCTGAAAGACTGGCGCGCTATCACGATTACGTCGATAGCACCTTTCGCGGATGGAACGACATCTGGCTCGATCCGCAATTCCGCGAGTGGAACATCGAAGAATATCTGGAAGCAATTACCTGCCCCACGCTGGTGATTCAAGGCGAGGACGACGAATACGGCACGCTCGCTCAGGTGGAAGCGATTCAGCGGCGCGTGCCGGCGGCGCAAGCTCTGATACTTCCCTCCTGCGGGCACTCGCCGCATCGCGACCAGCCGGCTTTAACGCTTGAGGCGATCTCCAAATTTGTTGCGACGACATTGTTCTGAAATGCTGGCGCAGCATGCTGCGCGGCTACAGAACGGTCCGTTGTCCTTTTTACGCCGGGCTAGCTGGGGCGCAGCGGTGCTGCGCCCCTACGGGTGTCAATTTACGGCGACTACCAGTAGGGTTGCGTCGTCCTGCCAGATTCCGTGGCTGAAATCGGATGCGGCTTGCAGGATCTTCGCTTGAATTTCGGCGGCGGTTCGCGTGGGATCTTCTTGCAGGACACGCAGCAGGCGCTCCTCGCCGAACTCCTCATCCTCGGAGTTCCACGCTTCCGTGACGCCGTCCGTGTAAAGGACGAGGCGGTCGCCGCTCTGCAATTCCACCACTCCGCTCTCAAACCGAAGATTTGCAAAAACGCCCAAAACGCAGCCGCCTTCGCGTAAACGCTCGTGCGTGCCGTCGCGGTGCAGAACAAACGGCGAATTGTGGCCGGCGCTGACGTAGCGAAGTCGACGTTCTTGCCCGTCGAGCTGCGCGTAAAAGAGCGTGACGAAGCGATCGTTGGCCATGTTGCGGCAGAGCAAAGCGTTCAGCCGGGCGCACAACTCTTCGGGCGCCAGAGAAGGCGACGCCAAGCCGCGCACGGCCGCCTGCAAATTGGACATCAGCATCGCCGCAGGCAAGCCCTTGCCAGCGACATCGGCTATGCACAACCCAAAAGTGTCGCGGTCAAATGGAAGGACATCGAAATAGTCTCCGCCGACGACGCGCGCGGATTGCCACGCGCCCGCGATTTCGTATCCGGCGAGCTGCGCGATTTGTTTGGGCAGAAATCCTTCTTGAATCCTGCGGGCTTCCGCAATTTCGTGCTCTTGCTGGTGAAACTGCGAAGCGATTACCTTGTGCGCTTGCGTTTCCTGCACGGCAAGGCGCGCAGACTCCCGCCGCTCCCGCCCCAGCGTGATCTGCTTGCGCAAGACTTCCAGCAGTTGCGAGTTCGTCCAGGGCTTCTCCACAAAATCCGTGACGCCGCGCTGCATGGCTTCCACCGCTATTCCGACAGTGGCCCATCCGGTCATGACCACAATCGGCGGCACGGTGTCGATCGCTTTAAGCTGGGCGAGCAGATCCAGGCCTTCGCGGCCGGAGGTAGTGTCGCGCGCGTAATTCAAATCCATCAGCAACAGGTCGAATTCGCTGCGCCGCAGCGCTTCCAGCAAATCCGAGGGCGAGGTGACCGTTTCGGTGGAGTAGCCGTGCCCCTTCAGCAGGAGGCACAATGCCCGCAGGACGTCGGGCTGATCGTCGGCAATCAAAATTCGGGACTGCATGGTACTCACTTCAGCGGGAGTGTCGGACGTAAAAGCTAACATAGCACCGATTCTCCTTCTTACATTCGACGTTCGCCGCCGCTGAATGTAACGGCAGTAATAGTTCCAGCCGCGATTTAGGCTAAGCCGCGTCCTCACATGTCATTAGCGGACCGCGCATGCGGGACCGAGAGGGCGGCTGACCGATTGCGGGAAGCGGTGTCCCAGGAACGGACAGGCGCCTCTGTGGTCGAAGTGGCGAGTGACGCCCTGACGTTCGCATCCGGCCACCTGAAGGTGGCCGCTACATTGGGACCGCTATATTGGCCTGCATTTGAGCGGAACATATTCATGACTCGACCTTTAGCACGGCTGCGCCCTCAATTGCGTCGTTCTTTAGGGCGTTTAGGGCGCGGTTGGCTTCGCGCAGGGGAAAAAGCTGCGTGTGGGTGCGTATGGGGATTTCGGCTGCGACACGCAGGAAATCCTCGCCATCCTGGCGGGTGTTGTTGGCGACGCTGCGAATTACGCGCTCTTGATAGAGAAGGTCATAGTCGAAGGATGGAATTGGGCTCATGTGAATGCCGCCAAGGACCAGAACGCCACCCTTGCGCAACGCTTTCAGGGCGGCTGGAACGATTTCCCCGGCAGGAGCGAAAACGATGGCGGCGTCCAGCTTGACGGGAGGCTCCGCGAAGGTGCCGCCAGCCCACTTGGCTCCGAGTTCAATTGCGAGCTTCTGGTGCCGCGCATCCCGTGTCGATGCATAAACTTCGATGTTCCAGTGCCGCGCCACCTGGATGGCCACGTGGGCAGCTGCGCCAAATCCGTAGAAGCCTAGCTTGCCTCCGGGTTTGATCCCGGAAAGGCGCAAGCAGCGGAAGCCGATAATTCCGGCACAGAGCAACGGAGCGGCTTGCTCGTCGCGAAATTCGCTTGGGATGGCGTAGATAAAGTCTTGTGGAGCAACAACGTACTCCGCGTAGCCGCCGTCGACGGAATAGCCGGTGAACGTGGGATGGTCGCAAATATTTTCGGCCCCAGTGCGGCAGTACTCACAACTGCCATCGGTGTGGTGCAGCCAAGCAATGCCTACTCGCGCGCCGACTGGAAAGCGCGTTGCGCCGGGTCCCAGCGCTTCGACCAGACCGATGACTTGGTGTCCCGGAATTACCGGAGATTTCTGGGGAACCAGTTCCCTTTCAATCACGTGCAGGTCGGTGCGGCAGACGCCGCAGTAGGAGACGCGAACCAGGACCTCCCCGTTGGCGGGCTCCGGAGTGGGATAGTCCGTGAACACGAGCGGGTTCGTTTCGATACGAGCCGGGGATTGGAGGACGCAAGCTTTCACGGGAGGGATACCCCCACCCCCCGGTGTTTTGCAAAAAGAGGCTGTAAGTTGCTGAAAACAAAGAACTCGAGCTCAAAAAAGAGAGCCAAGAGAGCAAAAGAGCGAGCAAAGAGGCGGCAATCGGCAGAAACCAAAAGAGTTAAGAAGGACCGGGCGGCGAGAGATGACGGCTCAGAAAGCTGGGGCTCAGTTTTACGGAACGCGGCGCTACACCATTCAGGAGAATGGCGTTCCCGGGGGGAGGCAAACATGAGGAACCATATCATGGCAATGGAAAATAACGGAAGCGTAATCCATTGAATGGATGATTTTGGGGGTTGAACGGTCGCTGAGTGAATTGAATGGGAACGCCGTTCACGGCGTCACTTCCGTTTGCTGCCCTCTCGCAGGACCGGCGTATCGTGGCCAAGAATACGCGCCAAGAATACGCCGTCCCGTCGAAGACTGTGACTCAGCTTCAGGCCCGTTGGACCAGAGACATCATTTGGGGCGTGTAACGTTCGCCGACGATTTCGATTTTGGCGATGCGAGCTTCGATGTGTTTAAGGTCGTCTTTGCTCAAGCTCACCTTGAGCGCGCCCATGTTCTCTTCGAGGTAACGAAGGCGCTTCGTGCCGGGAATGGGCACGAGATCTTTTCCCTGGGCGAGGACCCAGGCGAGCGCCAATTGTGCCGGCGTAACGCCTTTTTCGCTGGCCAGCTCTTTCACTGCCGTGGCGAGTTTCAGGTTGGCTTGCAGCGCTTGCTCTCCGAAACGAGGCTGATTCGTGCGGCGCCAATCCATAGGGTCCAGATCGTCCAGTTTCTGGATAGTGCCGGTCAGGAAGCCGCGGCCGAGCGGGCTGTACGGAATAAACGTGACGCCCAGTTCGCGGCAAGTCGCCAGCACACCGTTCGTTTCTACGTCCCGCGTCCAAAGCGAATACTCGCTTTGCAGGGCGGCCACCGGATGGACCTTCGCAGCGCGCCGAAGCGTTTCCGGCCCCGCTTCCGATAAGCCGATCGTTCGGACCTTGCCCGCCGAAACAAGCTCGGCCATTGCGCCAACCGTTTCCTCGATCGGAACGTTCGGATCAACGCGATGTTGATAATAGAGATCGATCGTTTCGATACCCAGGCGTTGAAGGCTCGCATCGCAAGCGCGGCGGACATTCGCGGGCGAACTATCGAGGCTGCGGATTCCGTCAGGACCGAAACGGAAGCCAAACTTGGTGGCGACGACGACGCTATCGCGCGGCACTTCCCGCAGGAAACGTCCAAGCAGTTCCTCGTTCTTGTAGGGGCCGTAGACTTCGGCCGTATCCAGAAAGTTGCCGCCGAGCTCCAGATATTGCCGAAGAACTTGCAGTGATTCCTGTTCATCGGCGGGTCCGTAGGCCCAGGACATGCCCATACAACCAAGTCCCATAGCGGAAACCCGGGGGCCATTCTTTCCCAATTTTCGATATTCCATGTTTCCTCTCAATTTTGGTTTCTTCTGTAGGATGTTCGGGACTTAATGAACGGTACAGCGGAGGTGGAAGCGGAGCTTATCGTTGGCAGAAATACTGAGTGCCAGTCCATTGGCTAGCCATAATGACGGCGATGCGTGATGTTCTGCTGCTCGAGAGGCAAGCTTGTAGCACGTCTTGGACAGCCAGAAATGGCTGTCCCACCTAGGAAGCTATCGCGGCGCTTGCTTCCAATACGGGGCGGGGCGCAGGAATGCTGCGCCCCTACAGACGCGAGGCTGCGAGCTTGGCGGCGTTGTGGCCGCACATGCCGTGGACTCCTCCGCCCGGCGGAGTCGAGGACGAACAAATGTAAATATTGCGGGCTGGCGTGCGGTAATGACGCCAGGTGGGGCGGAAGAAGAATTGGCGTACGTCCATGGCGCCTCCAGAGATGTCGCCACCGATGAGGTTGGCGTCGATTTCTTCGAGGGCGCGGGGGGAGAAGACTCGGCGAGCGAGAACGCAGTCGCGGAAGCCGGGGGCGAATCGCTCGATCTGCAACTCGAGGCGTTCGAGCATGTCGATATTGGAGCTGTTGGGGACGTGGCAGTAGGCCCAGGCGGTGTGCTTCCCTGCCGGGGCGCGGGTGGGATCGAAGAGGCTGGGCTGAGCGAGCAGGACAAAAGGGCGCTCGGAGTGGCGGCCGTGGCGCATGTCGTATTCGGACGCCGCGATTTCCTGGAAGCTGCCGCCGAGATGCACGGTGGCGGCGCGCGCGCAGTCCGGGGCTTTCCAGGGAATGGGGCTGCGCAGGGCGTAATCGACTTTGAAAACGCCGGGAGCGTAGCGGTAGTTCGCAAGTTGACGGGCGAATCGCGCGGGGAAACGATTGTGCGCTAGGCGCAGCAATTGGTGAGGGGTGACGTCACAGAGGATGGCGTCGTAATCCTTGAGCGCGGATAAGTCTTCAATACGTGTGGACGTTTTGACCGTGCCGCCAAGGGTCGCGAGGTGAGCGCAGAGAGCGTTGGCGATCGATTGCGCGCCGCCCCGTGGAATGGGCCAGCCGACCGCATGCGCGGCGGCGGCGAGAGTGATACCGAAGGCGGCGCTAAGCGGCTCATCGAGGCTCAGGAAGGAATGCGCGGCGAGACCCGCGAAGAGCGCCTTGGTGCGTTCACTGCGGAAGAGATGCGCGAGCGCCGTTGCGGGAGGAAGTGCAACGAGGCCGAAGCGCGCGAGCAGGAACGGATGGGGCGTCAAGACGTGGAGCGGTCGGAGGATTTCGGTGGAGAGGGCGGACCAGCGGTCAACGAATGGCTGCATGATGCGGCGCCAGCCCTTGCCGTCGGGTCCGAGGGCAGATTCGGCGTCCTGCAGATTGCGCTCAAGCGTTATGGCGGTGCCGTCATCGAAAGGATGGGCTAGCGGTGCGGGCGAGTGAATCCAGTGCAAGCCGTGTGCGTGCAGGGGCAGTGAAGAAAAAAATGGGGAGCCGGCGGCGAGTGGGTGGACGGCGGAGCCGAAATCGTGGAGGAAACCGGGGAGCGTGAGCTCGAGCGTGCGGGCAGCGCCACCGGCTTGCGGTTGCGCTTCGAAGACGTCAACGTGTACGCCGCGTTGGGCGAGGGTGATGGCGGCGGCGAGGCCGTTGGGTCCGGCGCCGATGATGCAGGCCTTGCGACTTGAGTGAGGAAGAGACCTCATGATTTCTTGTCCCGTGAAAGGGAGGTTGGTAGACCCTCCTGGGGTGTTCCCCTATTCTTCAGCGTTTCCAGGGACGGCAACAGATCCCCCACCATCATGGCTAAAGCCTGCATCAAGCCACTCATTCTCCCGCGACGCCTAAAGGCGCCGCTCCCCTGACTAAAGTCAGGGGCTTCCACCGCCGCTCTGGTGCTTAAAAGCGATGGCCCATCTTGCTATTTGTACCCTATTTGTATAGTATTCATCGTATATACAATGCAGTCCGCTCCACAAACTGTACGCACATTCTTCGTCACATCCACCACAGAGTTCCGTCGCGCGGTCCTGCAATCTGAACGCATGGCGGCCTTGCTCATGGATTGCCTCTTCGACAACCGCCAAAAGGGGCGCTTCCTGCTTCACGAGTTCGTCATCATACCCGACCACTTTCATGCCCTCATCACACCCGCTCCGCAAGTCCCCCTGGAAAAAGCGATGCAATTCATCAAAGGTGGCTTCTCATATCGCGCACGAAAAGAGCTAAACGTAAACTTCGCCATTTGGCAGACCGGTTTCACCGACCATCGTATTCGCGATCTGCAAGACTACGAACAGCACCGTTCCTATATTCACCAAAATCCCGTGAAGGCGGGGCTGGTAGACGCGCCCGAGCTGTTCCCCTATTCTTCAGCCTTTCCTGGGATTGCAACAGATCCCGCGCCACCATGGCTAAAGCCTGTCCCCAGCCAGTCATTCTCCCGCGGCGCCTAAAGGCGCCGCTCCCCTGACTAAAAGTCAGGGGCTTCCACCGCCGCTCAGAGGCTTCCACCATCGCGCAGGGCTTCCATCGCCCAGGGATCACACACGACTTCTCATTGGCGGGGCGGGAGGTCTTGCGGCCACTCGATGGCGATGATGTGGCCGTTGGCGTCGCGCCCGAGTGTTGGCGCGTAGTTACCTAACAATTCGCGGCGCCACCATACACCGTGCTCGCGTTTTTCTTGCATCGAGGTGAACCAATATTGCCAGAGTTGGACGCGGATTTGGCGGGGCGGCTGCGGGAACGGATTGCCGGCGAAAAGGGCCAGGACGTCCGGCCTGCCTTCGAGGAGACGCTCTTCGGTGCGCGGGACGATGGGATTGGAGCGCCAGTGACCGAGCGAGGCAAACCACAAATTCCAATCGAAACGAGGCTGGTACGGGGCGTAGATGCGCGGCGCTTCGCAGGGATTCTGCGGCTTGTAGCGAAATGGGTAGGTGGTCCAATTCTCGCCGTCATTCGAACCCTGGAATTCGATTTCGTAGCGGCCACGGGTCATCACCGCGAAAAGGCCGTAGCGGTCGGCGATGCGAAATGGCTGCAACGCGGAGACAGGCGCGGACGGAAATGGCGCCTCGCGCCAAATCATCCAGATGAGGAGGACGGTGCTGGAGTAGAAGAGCCAGGCGAACATGATGGCGGTGAGGGCGACTTTGACTGTCGCCAAGTGGCGCGCCCAGGTCTGCTGCCACTTCGGCATCGCGCTTTCCTGCGAAGGAGCCTCTTCGGAGACGGTGTGAGTTGGTTGCGGTAGCTGCGATCGCCAGGATTTGGGGGCGAAACGGGCGAGAAACCGATCGTCCAGGAGAAAAACGGCGAGCGCGAGGACCAGGTAGTTCAGGAAGGTGTAGTTGGCGGTGAGGATGACGGCAATTTGCCAGGGCGTGACGATGAAGAAGCAAATGATGCGAACGCGGCGCGGGAAGAACAACATCCACACGAGGACAAGCTCCAGAGCGAGAGTGGCGAAGGCAGTGGCGACATGAAACCAATGCGGCAGATGCTGCGCGTACCAGCCTATCCAGGTGGGGAGCGGGCCGTTTTGATAATACTCGTCCATGGCGGTGAAGTGGCGCCATTGGGGATCGCCGCTGGCGATTTTGGCGACTCCGGATTCGAAGTAGATACGAAACCATTCCCAGAGAAGGAGAAAGATGCTGGCGCGCATTGGCGGACTTTGCGGCGCAAGACCGGGACGAAATCCGTGAGGGGCGAGAAAGAGAGAGATAAAACCGGCTTCGAGGAGCATGCCGTCGGATTGGTAGCCGGAAAAATCGGATGCGGCAGTGACGAAGGACAAGAAGCAAGTGAAGCAAAGTAGAAGCATCCCGCGAGGGAAAATGTTGATGGTGAGAAGGACGGAAGCGAGGAGGCCGGTCCAGCAGAGGGTCATGAGCGTGTGGTTTCCGGCGGAGAACCAAAGAAGGGTCGGTGCGAACCAGAAACGGGCAAAGCCGATGGAATTGGTAACTGCGCGCAAATATTCCGCGGCGG
>Ga0209648_10000096_pt1 | contig 55558 bp, 50 predicted proteins | sample GraSoi2013_115cm_FD_185830 | JGI IMG/M metagenome (GOLD analysis project Ga0209648, IMG submission 185830) | Grasslands soil microbial communities from the Angelo Coastal Reserve, California, USA - Sample 9_17_2013_115cm (SPAdes) (version 2) | ecosystem: Environmental > Terrestrial > Soil >... | reverse complement strand
GAAATGCCCTCGCTAGAACTTGATCTTGATAGCGAGCTGCATGTTGAAAGCCTCGCCGGGACCGATACCGGGTGCGCCGTTAAAGTCGCCGATGGTGTCGGTCACCGTACCATCCCCGTTGACCGCTCCGGGGCCGGAGGCCAGGTTGATTCGGTTGAACAGGTTAAACATCTCGGCGCGGAGTTGGACGGTAAACCGCTCCTTCACTGGGATGTTCTTGAAGATTGACAGGTCCACGTCCCCGTAACCCGGACCATGGAACTTGTTGCGACCGATATTGGGGGCGCCGGCCCCGTAGGCGGCCAGATTGACCCACTGCACGCCGGGGCAGGAACAACTCGCGAGGTTCTTGGAGAAGCTATGCGAGATGCCTTTGAAGGGGTCGCCGATCAGGTTCAGACCCAGTGCATCCTTGAGGGTCACATCGTACGGCTGTCCGGAGTGGAAATTCCACAAGCTGCTAATCTGCCAGCCATGGGTGAGGAACTTGGGACCATGTGAGGAGCCGGGCACGTCGTAGGTGAAGCTGGTCGTGAACAGGTGCCGGGTGTCGTAATCACCGTTGCCGTAGTCTTTTTTTATGTTGTTGGGGTCATCGGCGATGACGGCGCGGTACTCGCTGATCTCATCTAGCGCGTGCGACCAGGTGTAGCCAAACTGCGACGTCAACCCGTGCCATGAGCGAACTCTGAAGGTAGTCTGCAGGGCGTTGTAGTTTGAGGTGCCCACGCTGTTGAGTTGCAGGATGGAGCCATATTGATGCAGGGGATCTGTATTAAAGGTCCCATTCTTGTTAATGTTGGTCACGATGTTCAGCTTGCGGCCCTCGCTGCCGACATACCCGACCTGGAGTACGGCGGCTTTGCCAAAGCCTTTCTCCATCTGCAGGTTGTAGTTGGCGAAGTGGGGCGTGCGGAAGTTCTGGCTCACGCCGAAGAGGTTAAATCCGGGAGTACCTGTGCAAAGAGGATCAGGACAAGTCGTAACCCCCTTAAAGATTTGTTGATTGTTCTGCCAAGTATAGGAAGTCTGGCCAAGTAAATTCGTGCCGTATGTGGAAACGGGAGAAGGCCCGATCGGGTTGCCCTGGATGCCCTGCGCCGCAGCGATGGGCGGGCGGAAGTCCAGGAATGGGTTCATGTTGATCTGATCAAAGAAGATGCCAATTCCGCCGCGCACTACTAGATCGCCTGTTCCGGTCGGCTGATAGGCGAAGCCCAAGCGCGGAGCGAAGTCGTTCTTATTCGCAGGGAAAATGGAATCGATCCCCGCTCCTTGGATGAGCAGCCCTTTCCCCGGAACAAAGACCGCGATGTCCTTTCTGTCGCTATGCAGCGGCCCGAAGTATTCGTAGCGGAGACCGAGATTCAGGTTCAACTTCTGGGTAAGCTGCCAAGCATCCTGGAAATACAGGTTGAAAGCGTTTACCGTGACAAAGCGTTCCGGGTTGCCTACAGCGATGGTGGATCCTGCCACGTCCCCGGCCAGATAGTCGGCCAGCGCGAATGTGGCGTCGACATCGCCAGGCTTCCCTATTAGGGCACAGCCGGCAGGAGCAGGACCACTAGAGGGTTTGCATCCTGTGGTCGAGTCCCAAGGACCCCGAGTTCCGTCGAAGGTGAACTTTCCCGTGCCGCGGCGATGATAGAACTCATTCACGCGCGCCTGGCGGACTTCAGCCCCGAAACGGAATTGGTGCTTTCCCATGGTGTAGGAAACGATGTCGGTCAGGTGGCCGGTGACGTCATTGCGACCCTCCGGCGGCGTGAGCCCGATTTGCTCAAAGCCCACCGGTGAAGCTGTCCCCCCCTCCACGCCGGAGATAACAATGTTTGGAGCACCCAAAATGGGTTTTCCATTGATGGTCGCATCGGGACTGAGGAACAAGCCCATGGCCCTGGTATCAAAGCTGTTGTTGAAATCGTGAAAGACCTGGTTGAAGTAATTGACGCCGACCAGCACCTGGTTGGTCAGACGCGGCGTAAACGTAGAGTTCAAAATCACCGAATAGTTAAAGACGTGGATGGGAGCGACCTCGAAGTAGTCCTTCAAGTTCGAGCTGGCCGTACCCAACGCCGGGCTCCCGCCAAGGGGCGCCGTCTGGTTGCCCTGTCCGCCGAACCAGTGGGCAGAGAGGTGGTGCTTGTCCGTGATATTGAAGTCGAACTTCATAGTGCCGTTGTAGCTGTACCCAGTGGAGGCGATGGGGCTGAAGAAATTGCCCAGTGTTGCCGGAAGGCCGCCGATCAGGTTTTTGGGCCAGAAGCCCGTCGCGCCAATCCCGATCAGGTGTTGGGAAAGTGTACTTGGCAAGAGGGGAGCGTATGTGCCGTACTTCTTAGCGGGGTTGTTGAGTAAATCCATGGCCTTGGCGATCCAAAGGTCGGAAGGCTCGGTGGCCAGGCCGGACAAGCCAATGAGGTACTGCTGTTTCTCAAAAGTCAGGAAGTAGAATGCTCTGTCCTTCACGATGGGGCCGCCCACGCTGCCGCCATAGTTCAGGTTGCGCAGCTTGGGAGGCTTCGGGCTCAGTGCGCTAGGAGTGAAGAAAGGTGAGGAAGCGCCATAGGCTTCATTGCGGTCGTAAAAATATGCGGAACCGTGAATCGCGTTACCGCCGGACTTCAGCGCCAGGTTCACCGTGCCGCCGGCATTGCGGCCGGCTTCCGCGCCGGATTGGGTCTGGGACGAGAATTCATCAATCGAATCAATGGGCAGGATAATGCCGGCAATCCCGGAGACGCCGCCCTGATTGACCGCCGGAATGTTGTGCCAGAAATCGTTGTTGTCCACGCCGTCGATCTGCCAGTTCATCTGGTTGGGACGGGTTCCATTGAGCGAGCCGAAGCCGCCCACAGAATAGCCTCCATAGCCAGGATTGACCGCAATCAGCTGGGAGAAGTCCCGCCCGTTGAGCGGAATGTCCTGTACCACTTGCGACTCAATCGTATTTGTCTGCGTCGGCGTCGTAGTATCCATCGTTAGAGCGGCCGCTGAGACTTCAACCGTCGTGACGTCCTTGGCCATGGAAAGCTTGACGGGCAGCGTATAGATCGAACCGGTTAGCACATGGACCTTGTCCACGGTCATCGTGGCGAATCCAGCGGCCGTAACCGTGACCTTGTAGGCTCCTACCGGGATGTCCTGAAATGCGAATTGCCCGTCCCCGGTTGTCACTGTGTTGTGGTCGACGCCGGTTGCGGTCTCGGTGGCTTTCACCTGGGCCTTCGGGACGACCGCACCGGACGGGTCGGTTACGGTGCCATTGATTGCCCCGCGGAAGGTTTGCGCACTTGCCCCCACGGTAATAGTTAGGATAACGAGTACAGCCAAAAGCAAGCGTTTCATATCACACCATCCCTGAATGCGGAATTTTAACAACAACTCCCATCGCTCTGCGGCGATGTCAGCTGGACGATCGGTTGCGGAAATGCTTTTATCGGGAGCCGCGCAGGCTCTAGATGGCCGGAACCCGATTCTGGAGTAAGGGCAAACACGCTCATCTGCCCATCTCACCTGCAAACTAGGCCAGCTCGGACAACTACGGACTTTCGCCGGGCTAACCTCACATTGATCCGGGAAAGAGCAATTGCAGCTCTGTTTTGTTGCGCAATACACTATGGCAGCTCACAGATCGTGTCAAGCTTAGAATTGGTGATGATTGTTATTTGGGATCGTGATCACTTCACAAGACTGCGGCGGGACGTGCCTTGACGGAAGGCGCGAATGTCAGCAGGCTGGAATGGCGGAAGATGCACCGGGCACTCGAGGGCGCGGAATGGAGGCGCCCATCACGATTCAATCACTCCGCCGTTTTCAGCGATCGCAGGTAGCTGACGAGCTGCCAGAGTTGCTGGTCGGGAAGTTTCGACCACGACGGCATGCCGCGACGCAAATTGCCGTTCGCCAGAAGCCAATGCAAGTCGCCTTCGCTGGCTTCTGATTGAACCCGCTGGGTACGCAAGGACGGCCGTTTGTTAATTCCTTGTGCGCCGTCACCGTGGCATTGCGCACAGTGATCGGAAAAGAGCAGCCGGCCAGCCGCGATCGCTTCCGGCTGGTTGTGGTACGGATTTACCTTTTGCCGGTCGCGAGGCGGTACTTGCGTCAACCAGTCGGTAACGACCGCGGTTGCGAAAGCCGTTGCTGAAATCAGCACAAAGACGAACAGCGGAGATTTTCGACTCATCGGCCGGCCTCGCGCTTGCGGAACGGTACTCGCGCGAATACCTGGCTGAGTTCGTAGGACACGCCAAAGCGATAGAGCCGGCGAACGCTGTTGTCATTCAGTCCGAACTGGGGTGAGAAGGTCAGTGTCAATCCCGAAGGTGCGCTCCAGTTGACAGTCGGCCCCAGATAGTGGGATGTGTCATGCAAGCCTGGAGTGTAGCGATCGCCCAGGCCGCCGTACATTTCGAGTCCCGCGCGAAAGCGTTGCGCGCAAAACGTGCATCGCTTCGCGCTGGCGGCAAGCTGCAAAGGCCGGCTGGCGCCGACGGCATAGCCAAACTCCCAGGGGCTGTTGTTCAGGTTCTTTTCGAAGATCAGATTCTCGCTGAAGTTCCATCCTCTGTAGTTGCTGCCCAGGATCAGCTTGAGCTCCACTTCCCGCTTCTTCTCCTGCCGGGAAACGTCGTTGCGATCCACGAAGTCGCCGACACCGTCATGGCCCACCACTTCCAGCAGGCTCTTGTCGGCGCCGTTGATGTTTTCAAATTCCACGTAGAGCACAGGATTGATCCAATGCTCACGCGCCAGCGGACGAAAACGGTTCTCCCAGCGGAAGCCTGTGAAAATCGTGCTGTCTTGCGGTGTGCTCACACCATCCAGATAGAACTCGGTCGTCCACCACGCCTTGACACCATATTCCAACTCCAGCGAGGCGCCCATGAACCGATTTCCGGCCGGCGGCTTACCCACTGCGCTCTTGGCCGCGATTTCCAGGTTGCCCGGCTCTTCCATGTCGTGCGAGTAAGTAACGAAGTAGGGCCACTCCTGGGCGAACGCCGGAACGCCGAGAGTCAAGACTCCAAGGACCATGCTCGCCCGTAGGCAAGCCGGCGCGAGACGGGCCAGCCGGCAGACCCAACGGCATGGATTGATTTCAGTATTCATGGATTGATTTCAGTCTTGCGATGCATGCGCCAGTTTGTTCCCCCATTACACATGCAACTACGTTGCATCTAATTCGTTCGCGGCTCCACTTCGGCCGCCATCGGCGGCCGGCGCCGGAACCTTGTTTTGCCTATAACCGGGGCTGCTAAGGCAGTTCTTTCCCGACGATCGCGGCCTGCTTCAATGTCAAAGTTTGCCGAGTATTTCGAATTTCCAAGGGCGGGGTCCAATTCCAGATGCAACCTCGTTGCATTTAACTACAATGAATACTATTTCAACCCGGGCTATGCAGCCCTGTCAATAGGCGGCCTTCAAATACTGTTGCAAATTAGTTGCAACTAGATGCAAAATAAAAAGCGCATCCCAAGCCCCACATTGGAGCACCCATGCCGTTACCCCAGACCGAATCTCCTGGATTTCTTCAATCCCAGCTCATGGATCGCGGCATCCGCCTGACCAAGCAGCGTCGTGCCATCTTGAGCATCATCGAAACCGCCAAGCAGCACCTCGATGCCGGGCAGATCCTGCGGAAGGCGCGCCGCATCGATCCGGCGATTGACCGCGTTACTGTCTACCGCACCATAGGTCTGCTGAAACGCCAGGGCTTGATCGACGAACTGGACCTGATGCACGTCCAAGGTGAGCGCCACTTCTACGAGCGCCGCACCGGCCGTGACCACATGCACATGACCTGCCTGCGCTGCGGGAAAGTGACGGAATTCGAGAGCCAGCTCTTCGACAAACTGAAAACCACGGTCACGCGCGAGTGCAGCTTTAGCATTGTGGTTGCACGATTGGAGATCGGTGGGTACTGCAAGAGCTGTAGGACGTGACCGCGGATTGCGAGAATTGCCATGACTGTCAAAAATCGCCGGAATTGATCGCAGTCAGGCTGTCTGGTTGACGACCAACCTGAGGTGACGCATATCAGCTTCCTGCGCCGTCAATTGCGGCGATTTTGGCAATTCTGGCAGTTTTGGCAATTGATTAATGCCCCATTGCATCCGGCGCGCGCCTCCTATGGAAGGCTCTGGGTTAATTGCTGGTTCATCCGCACCAGCTTGGCCTCCGAAAAAACGTACAAAGGCTTGCCGCGGTATTTGATTTCATAGTGTTAGCGATGAATTGTCATACACCATTTGGCCGACCGCTTTCTCGGCGGATTTTTTCATCCTGCTCTGGAAAACACGCACCGTTTAGAGTAGAGTGATCGTCCGCGCGCCTGGTCGGTCTAGGTTTTTTGTTTGCGCGCTTCGGGTTTCTATCCCTGGGCGATTTCTGTCGGGCCTTGGTTCCCATTCGAAGCAACCCAATTTCTATCGCAACAACCTCATCAAGTATCCGAAGGAGAGCACGAATGTTCAAGAGAATTGGCGGGTTCCTCATCCTCGGCCTCTTCGCCGTCGTCGTGGGCGTGGCGCAGAGCCCAACGACCTACATCATCCTAGCCAAAGGACAGGGGAGCCGGCAGCACCAGTTTTGCTTCTGCGCTTGGCTCCAGTGTGATTGCACAATACGACGAGATCGGGGTTGTGGTGGCCCAATCCAGCGATCCTAACTTTGCCGCCCAGGCCGCCGCGCTGTCCGGAGTCGGACAGGTGGCTGAAGACCCGGACCGGCAGTGGCTCGATCCCAACGAGCAAGCCATCGAGCTGACCGATGATCAGCTCGATGCCAACGCACTACCTCCCGCCAATGCCGAGACCTTCAGCGCGTTGCAATGGAACTTGCACCAGATCCATTCCGATCAGACCGCGGCCAACGGTGATCGTGGCAACGGCGTGGTTCGGGCACGGGTGGCGGTGCTAGACACCGGAATTTTCGCAAACCACGTTGATATAAGGCCTAATTTGAACGTTGCGCTCAGCACTTCTTTCGTCCCCGGCGAACCAAATATCAACCCTCCGGCCGACGGTAAATTCAGCCACGGGACACATGTTTCCGGGATTGTCGCGGCAGCGATCAACGGCGTCGGCACTCAGGGAGTTGCGCCGAACGCGGAACTGGTGATGGTAAAGGTTCTGCATTTTGCCGGCAGCGGATCTTTTGCTTCAGTGATCGCCGGCATCGAGTACGCCTCTGGCGCCCTGGTCCACGCTGACGTAATCAATATGAGCCTGGGTGCTACCTTCGACCGCAGGAACGCGGGCGGCGGCGGCCTCGGTCCGCTCCTAGCCGCTCTCAACCGGGCGGTCAATCATGCGCGGGCCCGCGGCACCCTGGTTGTCAGCGCCGCCGGCAACAACGGCGCCGATCTGAACGGCCGTCTTTTTGAGGTTCCCGGGCAGTCCGGCAACGGAATGGCGGTTGCCGCCACCGGGCCGGTGGGCTTTGGCGCGTTTGGCTTCAACCCCCCGGCGGTCTTCGACCGGCTGGCTTCATACTCTAACTTCGGACGGTCCGTAATCAACGTCGCTGCCCCCGGTGGCGACTTGGTGTTTGCCGGACCACCTTCGGTATGTACGGTCCCCCCGGTTACTGCGCCCTGCTTCGTCTTTGACGCCGTGGTGAGCCCCGGCTCCATGAAGAACACACCGAAGGGCACAGTAAATCAGTGGTTCTTTGCCGCCGGCACATCCATGGCGACACCCCATGTCTCCGGCCTGGCGGCTTTGATTGTCGGTAAGTTCGGACACATGCCGCCAACACGGTTACAGGCCATCATCGAGCGGTCCGCAGATGAGGTCTTGCCCACCGCGCAGGAGGGCAGGGGCAGAATTGATGCCCTGGCTGCCTTGCAATAGTTTGTCGTCTGACACATCGAGGGGCCGGATTCACGGCCCCTCATTCTTTTTCTTGTGAGTGCGCTGATTCCAGTTAGCTGTGAACGGCTTTCTTCAGCATCGCGATCTGGCCGCCGTGGTACAGGCTGTGTTGCACGATGCCGTGAAAGAGATGATAGAAATCGTACTTGCGGCCGGGAACAATGTCTTGCAAGCGCTCATCGCCGAATCTCTCAATCCCTTGCGAGAGCTCCGCCGCGGTCTGGAACATTCTGTCCGTGGCTGTCTTCCAGGCGTTGGGGCTTTGGTCCGTAACCGCGGGCCAGTCCTTTTCTGTGCCGTAGAGTTTGGGCATAGGCACACCGCTCAGTGATTCGAGCGCGGCGCGTTCCCAGATATCGATATGCAGGGTCAGTTCCCAAATCGAGTGAGCCGACTTCACCGGGTGAGCGCCAGCTTGGTCCGCGGTAACGTTGCTCAGCAGTTCGCGCAGGGCTGGTCCGTGCCATGCCTCAGCCTCAAAGGCTCGGCGAAGTTGATCGGCGATGCGAAGACATTCTGGGTTCATAAAGATTAGCGGCTGGCCAACAGATGTCGACCAGCCGCTTCACGATTCACAAAATTGTTCAGCCGCGAATCAACGCAAAATGAACACGAATTGCGCCGGAGAGTCCTTGAGATTTGCAGCTTTTCGCGTTGATTCGCGGCTCAAACTGCCTATGCCGTCACATACTTCCCTGCCTCAATGATCCGGTTGGCGATCTGCTGGGTCAAAGCGATCACGTTGTACGGTTCGTATTTGAACAAGCGGCGCAGGATGACCAGCTGCGTGCGCAGCATGTCGCCCTCGGCTACGGCGGCGACCACTTTGCGCGCGGCGGCTTCGATCTTATCCATCGATCGCGCCAACGAAACCTGAGTCATCGCGATGGCGAGTTGTGACTTGGCTTCGCCCTTCCGCTCGATGAGCTTCTGCGTGCGGAGCACGGTGGAATCCATAGCGAAGGCTTCCATGACCATGTCCGAGATCGCGGCCAAAACCTCCTGCTGTTTGTCCAACTCCATCATGTATTTCTGCGCTGCGGCGCCGGAGAGCATCAAGCCGGCCTTCTTGGCATTGGCCACCAGTGTTCGTTCGGCGGCAAGAGGCCCTTCGAAGGGATCGGCCGCCGCGCCGGACATGATCTCATCCGTCAGCTTCTTGATGGCCGGCATGAGCGCCAGCTGGCCTTTCATAGCCCGCTTCAGCAACATTCCCGTAATCAGCATGCGGTTGATCTCGTTGGTGCCTTCGAAGATGCGGTTCACCCGCGAATCGCGATACGCACGCTCCGCCGGGTACTCCTCCACGAAGCCGTAACCGCCGTAGATCTGCACGGTCTCATCGACCACGTAGTCCAGAATCTCCGATCCCCAAACTTTCATGATGGAGCACTCGACGGCGTACTCTTCGATGTTCTTCGCGATCTGTTTGTAGGCATCGGCGGCGTTCTTGTCGATTTCCGACATCGCGGCATCGATCATGCCCACCGTCCGGTATGACATCGATTCCCCGGTATACACGCCAACAGCCATGCTGGCCAGCTTCTCCTTGATCATGCCGAAATCGGAGAGAGTCTTGCCGAAAGCTTTCCGCTGCTTGGCATAGCCGATGGAGTGGTTGAGCGAGTTGCGCGACCCACCCACCACGCCGGCGCCCAGCTTGAAGCGCCCAATGTTGAGAATATTGAAGGCGATGATGTGGCCTTTGCCGATCTCACCCAGCAAATTTTCTTTGGGAACATGGCAATCGTTGAGGATGACGGGCGTGGTCGAAGAGCCGCGAATGCCCATCTTCTTTTCTTCGGCGCCGGATTGGAAGCCGGGGAACTTGCGCTCCACGATAAACGCGCTGAAATGCTCCCCATTCACTTTGGCGAAGATTACGAAGACGTCGGCAAAGCCGCCGTTGGTTATCCACATCTTCTCGCCGTTCAGAATCCACTCCTTGCCGTCGGGGGAGAGGACGGCCTTGGTGCGCGCGTTTAGCGAGTCCGATGCCGAAGTACTTTCCGAAAGCGCATACGCCGCGATCAGCTCGCCGCTCGCCAACTTGGGCAGATACTTCTTCTTCTGTTCCGGCGTGCCGAAATAAACGATGGGCAATGTCCCGATGCCGACATGGCCGCCAAAGCTTACGCTGAAGCTGCCGGAGACAGCGATGTACTCGTTGATCACCGCGGAGGAGATCTTGTCCATGTCCGAGCCGCCGTATTGCTCGGGGATGTCCACGTTGGCGATGCCGATCTCGCAAGCCTTGCGAATCAGCTCGCGCGTGACCGCGAACTCTTTATGTTCGATCTTTTCGACGTTAGGAAGAATTTCGTTCTTCGCGAATTCTTCCGTGGTCCGCACGATCTGCTGGTGCTCCTCGCTCAGATCTTCGGGCGTGAACACCTGATCGGTGGTGTGCTCTTCAATCAAGAAGCTCCCGCCGACCAGTTTGGTTTTATTGGGGACAGCTAAGGTCGCCATGTCTCTCTCCTATTCTTCTTGTTCACCGCGGAGGCGCTGAGACGCGGAGAAAAGCAAAATCAGCCGCGAATCGACGCAAAAAAACGCGAATGAACAGAAGCCAGCGACAAGAAACAGTGAGCGTCGAATCCACCGACCCGTTCCGGCGCTTTTCTAGTTGTTGGTTCGTGTTTATTTGCGTTCATTCGCGGCTCAAAACCTCGCTTCTTCTCCGCGCCTCCGCGTCTCCGCGGTGAAAATCCCTGTTCTCTAGGTCATATTCTCAATAATCCCAGCCGCGCCCATGCCGCCGCCGATACACATCGTCACTAGCCCATATCGGCCGTTGCGGCGCTTGAGTTCACGGATAATTGTCGCCGTCAGCTTGGCGCCCGTGCAACCCAACGGATGTCCTAGCGCCACCGCGCCACCGTTAGGGTTAACCTTTGCCGGGTCCAGCCCTGCTTCTTGTATGACGGAAAGGGTCTGCGCGGCGAAAGCTTCGTTCAATTCGATCACGTCGATGTCCGAGAGCTTGAGCCCAGCCATCTTCAGAGCTTTGGGTATGGCATATACCGGCCCCAGGCCCATTTCTTCGGGCAGGTATCCGGCCGTTGCAAAAGACACGAAACGCGCCAGGGGTTTGATTCCCAGCTGCCGGGCCTTCTCCGCGCTCATGACGACGGTAGCCGCCGCGCCGTCCGATGTTTGCGACGAATTGCCGGCCGTGACGCTGCCCTTGGCGTGGAACGCAGGCTTCAAGCCGGCGAGAGCTTCCATGGTCGTATCGACGCGCGGGCCTTCATCCACTTTGAACGAAATCTCGATTCGCTTAGGTTTGGCCCCGTTCGGGGTGGTAAAGCTCACTGGCAGGGGAACGATCTCGTCTTCAAACTTGCCGGCCTGGATCGCAGCCAGGGCCTTCTTGTGGCTGTTGAGTGAAAACTGGTCGGCGGCTTCACGGGTGATGCCGAAGCGTTTTGCCAGTCTCTCCGCGGTCAATCCCATGGAAAGATAAGCATCGGGATAATGGTTGACCAGCCAAGGATTGACCGTAACCTTGTTGCCGCCCATCGGAATCATGGACATTGACTCCGTCCCACCGCCAATCGCGACTTCGGCGCGGCCGGCCATCACGGAATCGGCAGCCAACGCGATCGCCTGCAACCCCGAGGAGCAGAAGCGATTGACGGTCATGGCCGAAACTTCCACGGGCAGACCAGCGCGCAGCGCCGCAATGCGGGCGACGTTCATCCCCTGCTCGGCCTCGGGAGTAGCGCAGCCGATGATCACGTCTTCCACTTCCTTGGCCTCAAGCTGCGGCAGACGCTCCAATGCGCCCTTGATAGCGACAGCCGCCATATCGTCAGGGCGAGTGTTGCGCAGCGCACCGCGCGGTGCCTTGCCTACTGCTGTACGAACTGAACTTGCAATTACGACTTCACGCATAAAATGCTCCTAGCTGGCCACTAGCTCCTGGCTCCTCTGTCGCCCCTCCGGGGCTCACCGCTTTCATCATGCCTACCCAGGGCTTACGCCCTGGGCTACCTTCTGGTCGCGCCTAACGGCGCTCGGGGCTTCGTGAAACTCGCTTTTCGGTTTCCCCAACGAAGCATAGCTTGCCGGACATCCTAAGACGCTCTCTTTCGACGCTAAAGAGCTTATTAGCTCCCAGCTCAGCCCCGGCTTTCTCCGTGTCTCGGCGCCTCCGTGGTAGGTTTTCCGATCACGGCGACGACGGCGATTACGCGCGATTCCGGCGATCTCTTCTAGTTTCTGAGCGGCTTCCCGGTCTTCAACGTGTACTGAATCCTCTCCTGTGTCTTCTTCTCACCGCACAGTGACTTAAATCCTTCGCGCTCCAGATCGAGCAGATACTGCTCGCTGACCGGCATGCCTGGCGACACGTTGCCACCGCTGATGACCTCGGCGACTTTCGTTCCGACCTTCACGTCGTGGTCGCTGATGTACTCCGCCTGTCTCATTAGATGAATTCCCAGGCGCAAAGTCGCCAGCACACTTTCGCCGGGTGCGGGAATGTCGGTGCGTGGGACCGGCGGTTGATAGCCGGCGCGGGCCAGCTCCAGGGCGCGCTCCTTAGCGTCGCTCAGCAAGCGCTCGCGATTCATGGTGATGAGGTCGCCATCGGAGAGGAAACCCAGGCCGCGCGCTTCATTCGCCGAAGTCGAAACCTTAGCCATGCCGATGATCTCAAATGCACGTTTCAGGCCTTCGATGACCTCCACCGATTCCGCGCGCCCATCGGGCCGGACAGCCTTGGCGTTGTCCAGCGCACGCAACAGCATCTCTTTGCAGCCACCGCCGCCCGGCAGCAGGCCCACTCCAACTTCCACTAGCCCCATATAGGTTTCCGCGTGCGGCTGGCGTGCCGCAGAATGCAGATTGATCTCGCAGCCACCGCCGAGTGTCATGCCGTAGGAAGCCGTGACCACAGGCCGCGTGCAGAACTTGATCGCCTGGGTCATTCCCTGGAACTGCTTAATGGCCAGATCGACTTCGTCCCATTCTTCTTCCTGGACGGCCAGCATCAGCATCATCAGGTTGGCGCCGACGGAGAAGTTGGCCGAGTCGCCAGTTATGACAAAGGCTTCAAACTGATCGCCCACGCCGCCGGTCTTGAGCGACTGCGTCACCATCTGCACGATGTCGCCGCCCAGCGCATTCATCTTGGTGTGGAACTCGATGCAGCCTACGCCGTCGCCCAGGTCGATCAGCGACGCTCCGGCGTTCTTCTTCACCACGCCATGGGATTTCTTCGCCACCTGCACCGACCAGACGCCTTCCGGGACTTCCACGGGCTTGTACGTTCCGGTTCGTAGATCGAAGTAGGCGCGGCCGGAAGGCGCTGATGGATCGTCCTTGTACCAACTTTTGGCGCCGGAGGCCAGCAGTTTCTCCACATTGGCCGCCACCGGTTTGCCTTCGCTCTTCATGCGCGCGACCGTCGCTTCTACACCCGCCAGATCCCAAAGTTCGAACGGCCCTACCTCCCAGTTGAAGCCGTTGCGCATGGCAGCATCGATCTCGACTACGGTATCGGCGACCTCGGGAATGCGGTTGGCCGAGTAGGTCCACAGCTCGGACAAGTTAGTCCAGGTAAACCGGGCCGCTTTGTCGCGTGGGTCTTTTGATGCGTCTGGGCCCAGAATGGTCCGTAGCCTTTCGCCCATGTCTTCAATGTTCTTGGCCATCTCGAGCGTGGCGAACTTAGGCTTCTGCGCCGGGTGGTACTCGAGAGTCTTCACGTCGATGGCCAAGCGGTCTTCACTCAGACCCTGCGGGCCCTTGGTCTTCTTGTAGAAGCCGGCCTTGGTCTTGTCGCCGAGTAGCTTGCGCTCGATCATCTTGTCCAGGAACTCGGGCAGCTTAAGATCGGCGCGCTCGTCCTTCACGCTCTTGCTGAAGTTCTTGACCACGCTGACCATCACGTCGAGACCAACCAGGTCGATGGTGCGAAACAGCGGTGCTTTGGTCCAGCCGCCGCTCCCGGTCAAGGCATCGACTTCTTCGACCGTCAGGTCCATCTCCTGCATGATGCGGAAAACGTTCAGCCCGGAAAAATTACCAATGCGGTTGGCGATAAAGTTCGGCGTGTCCTTGGCGGTAACGATGCCCTTGCCCATGCGTACATCGCCGAAGTGCGAGACCGCAGCGATTGCCGCCGGATCAGTTTCCGGTGTAGGGATAATCTCCAGCAGGCGCATGTAGCGCGGCGGATTAAAGAAGTGGGTGCCGAACCAGTGCTTTCGAAAGTCGTCACTAAATCCCTGCGCGATGCTGGCCACAGGCAAGCCGCTGGTGTTGGTAGTCACGACGCTGCCCGGCTTTCGCGCGGCCTCTACTTTCTTGAGCAGCGCCCGCTTGATTTCGAGATTCTCGGCCACTGCTTCAATGATCCAATCGGCCTCGGCAATGAGCTTCATATCGTCATCAAAGTTGCCGATCGTGATCAGCCGCTCCAACCCTTTTTCGTAGAATGCAGCCGGCTTGGATTTGATAGCGGCATCAAGACCTGCAGCGACAATCTTGTTACGCGCGGATTTGTCGGAGCTCTGCGCGGCATCGGCAGGAACCATATCCAGGAGAATGCACGGCACACCGGCATTAGCGAAGTGCGCCGCGATGCGCGCTCCCATGGTCCCGGCGCCGAGCACGGCTACCTTGTTAATACGCTGGTGGCCGGGTTTGGCGGCAATATTTTGTGTTTGCGGGGCAGCGCTTTCTGTTCCGCGCGCTTGAGGAGGATTGGCGATTGCTACGTTACTCATCAGCAAGACTCCCGATGGGGATATGACAAGGCAGCGAAAAGACCCTTACAGCGTAGAGCATGATACCAGCGGCCAGGCACAGGCTCTTCAATATCAACGGTTGGATGCATTCACGAAACTCACGTCGGAGCGAAGTGCAAGGCACAGACCGGTCCTCGAGCATCGACTCTGGGGAAAAGGGCAGACCGGTGAAACCGGTGTCCATTATACTGAATGAATACTCATTCAGTCAAACCGGGCCCCTCTCACAACTTCTGCTTTCCCACTCCATTCGACTGCTCTTACCGTGGTCAGTCCTCACGCCGTCCCAGGCCAGCTCCAGCAGTTCTCGATCCTTTGCCATCCCAGGTGCTGATAATAGTTTGCCGCGATCGGTGACGCCCGCAACACCCACTGCACATTGCTGCCATAGTGCGCGATTACACGGGCTAACAGCTCTCTGCCGATTCCCTGCTTCTGGCGGCCGGCATCTACAGCAAGGTCGCCGACGTATCCATCATACGCTCCGTCAGTCCACCCACGCAGGATTCCCACCAGGCGCACATCTCCGGCGACGGTCTCCCAGGCCGTCCAGACGACGCTCGATCCTTCAAAACAAGCAATGCATGGCGCGGAGTGGAGGGATCACGAGAGAGAGATTGGTAATTTTGTAATCGGGTAATTGGGTAATTGAAAACCTGCGGGTCCACGGTCTTTCAATTAACCGATTACCAAATTACTCAATTACCAATTTGCTCTTAGGATCCCTCCACTCCGCGCCGGGGATTTTTTAAAGGCACAAAATTTCCGCGGCGACGGGATGACAGACGCAAAAGGCATTGAGAAACGTCGGTCAGTAACGCTGGGCTCGGTTCGGTAGCGCGGTTGCTGAAGCCAAATGCTAGAACGCCTTACCCCAGGCTGAAACGCCGCTCTTCCACCAGCCGGTGGGACTCAGTTCTAGAGGATCCCTTTGAGCAGCGCGGAGACGCTGCTTTCCAGGTTGTCGCGATCTTGCTGAGGGTGGCGATAGTCAGATTAACCTTGCCGTGCTCGATGGCGCTCATATGAACGCGGTTGATATCGCAGAGATCACTTCGCCGGCCCGGCCATTACCTCCGGATGTGCTCGGATGTACTCCATGGCTTTGCGGGCCATCTGGCGTTCGCCGGCGTAGCTGAGGTCCTTGGCAGCTTGATCCAACGGCAGCCAGAAAGCTCGGCGCACCTCGTGCTTCATGTTTTCGGCGATCTCGCCGATATGGCCCGACTGGTACTTCATCAGAAAGAAGCTGACGATCTTGAAGACCTTCTGGTTGCCGGCCCAAGTTCGAGTATAGACGTACTTGATGTCGGCAAGTTTTGTAATGGGGCGTGCGACCAGGCCGGTTTCTTCGCGGACCTCACGGACTGCGGTTTCCAAAGGCTTTTCGCCGGGGTCGATGTTGCCCTTGGGCAGGGCGACGGTGTGCTTGCGGTCTTCCGGCTCACCCTCGCGGCCCGGCTCGATTGCGGCTACCCACCACTGGTCTTTCATATGGCGCAGCACGATGGCGCCGGAGGAGAATTCGCGGATCATTGTGGTCAGAAACAGGCTAACAGATCGGGGGATCGGGGGATCGGGACATCGGGTCATCGGGTCATCGGGTCATCGGGTGATCTGAAAACCCTTGCAGTCCTAAAAACTCCGTGAGGGCTTGCCGATGATCCGATGTCCCGATGTCCCGATCTGCCTGCTGCATTACCAAGGTCACTGCAGCTTAATGCACTGTTGATCGAAAATTAATATAGAACTCAGGTAGATTTGCATCGTTTACATTGTGTAGGCAACATGCAACTTAGGCGATGGAGCAGCATCCTAAGGGGTGTAGCTGGTTGGAAGAGATCGAGGCAGCAACTGAGGAGCCACTGTGAAGAACCCGCTGGATAAGATCGTTCGCTCGGTCCAGGCCTTTGGCCGCGAGATTCGGCGCCAGACGCGTGTTGAGCCTGTGGCGGAAACGCCGCAGCGCCCGAAATTGGGATTGGCCCTAGGCGGCGGGTTTGCCCGGGGGTTGGCGCATATCGGTGTGCTCAAAGTTTTTGAAGAAGAGCGCATTCCGATCGACTTCATCGCCGGCACCAGCGTCGGGTCTGTGATTGGAGCCAGCTATGCCAGCGGGGTGTCCGCACGGGAACTCGTCGAGGTCGCCGGGCTGGTTCGCTTTAAGGATTTTTCGCGCTGGACAATCTCCCGCTTCGGCCTGTTCAGCAACGACAAGATGGCCGCGTTCTTGAGCAAGGTGCTGCGCTGCAAGACTTTTGAAGAGTTGCGTATTCCGCTGGCGGTCGCCGCCACCGACATCATCACCGGCGAACCCGCCGTGTTCACCAGCGGCAATCTGATCGATCCTGTTCGGGCGAGTTGCGCGTATCCGGGAATGTTCCAACCCGTCAAGGTCAACGGCCGCTTGCTCGTGGATGGACTGCTGGCGCATGCGGTGCCTGCGGCGCCGCTGCGGGAAATGGGCGCAGAACGCGTCGTCTCGGTTCACCTCAGCGCGGCTTGGCTCAAGCCCAACGGACCGCGCCATGTTTTCGACATTATCGGGCAGTGCTTTTCTATCGCACAGGACAAGATGCGCGGGTCCTGGGAGTCAGCCTCTGATCTGATCGTCGAACCGCAGATCGGCGACTTCGGCTATGACGACTTTGTCCGCGCTCCGGCCATCGTAAGAGCTGGAGAAGCAGCCGCGCGAGCCATCTTGCCGAAGCTTCGCGAGTGGTTTTCGGTCGAGCCGCCCGCGCCAGCGCCGGCAGAAGCTCCAGTCGTGATGAATGGATATGGCGCGTCACAACCCGCCGCTTCGTGACGCTTCCTTACAACAAGCCAAACGGAAAATGGGAAAGAGTTTCGCCCTCCGGCGAGACGGTTTCAAGAATGACACGATCGGTCACCGGCAGGTTGTCGACGTCGAACTGAACGCGAAAGACACGCTCGTCATACGCGATATCCTGGGGAACACCGATGATGCTCACCGACTCCGGTTCAATCGTATGCATGCGCAGAGCGTTGTAAGCCTTGAGCCGGAACTTCAAATGGAGCAAGAACTGCTGCGGGTCTTCTTCCGTGCTGATGATGAGATCGGGGGGCTCGGGAATCAGTTTCCGGAGAGTCGCTGTGACACGAAAGCTGAAGTGGCGAGGAAAATGATAGACGGGAACGCCTTGCGCCGAGACCACTTGTGAGTTCAATCCCTCCGAGACCTGCTTCATCCCCTCGATTTCCGGGCACTCTACCAGCGCCAGCAGCTCCACAGTGCTGCCGGAAGGGCTGAGTTGCACAATGTTGTACCCGGAAGGAGTGATGGTGTGAAAGGCCGACCCATAACGGAAGTTTACCGATCCCGGCGCCGCAGCCAGAGCAGAGGCCACGAGCATGACCGCAAGACAAACGCCAGCATAACGGGAAACCATCAACCCAGGGCTCCAAAGTTTCGCAATCCAGTGGCGCGGTTCGCTCACGCCGTGATACACAAGATGTGCTTTTGTTGAGAATGGACCACGCAGGAAGAAGATGCCTCGCCTACTCTGTTTTACGGCTCATCCCGATGATGAGGCGGGTGGATTCGGGGGCACGTTGCTTCGCTATGCCACGCGCGGCGTGGAGACTCACGTGGTTTGCCTTACACCAGGCCAAGCGGCTACGCATCGCGGCGGGGCTAAGTCCGATAGAGAGCTCGCCGCCATGCGCCGGAACGAATTTGCGGCATCAACCAACCTGCTACAGGTGAGCTGCAGCACGGTACTGGAGTACCCAGACGGCAAGTTGGACCGGCAGGATTTCTACGCAGTCGTGGGAGATCTAACGCGGCGCATCCGGGAAACTCGTCCACACGTTGTGCTGACGATCGGACCGGAAGGCGGGGTCACGGCCCACCCCGACCATTCTATGGTTTCGATCTTCGCCACCATGGCCTTCCACTGGTCCGCTCGCAGCAATCGTTACGCCGACCAGCTGCAAAACGGCCTGGCAGCACACCAAGCGCAAAAACTCTACTATGCCTCCGCGCTGTTCACGCTCCGTGATCGCCAGCCCGTTTCCCTGCCGCCCACGACCGCGACCATCGAGCTCGAACCCCAAGAGCTCGAAACCAAGATCGCCGCCTTCAAGTGCCACAGCTCACAAGCTCCGCTGTTTGATTATTTTGAGGCGACAGTCCGAAAGCGCGGCCGGCTCGAGGTGTTTCACCTGGCTGCGTCGTCAACACCGCATCGAGTTCAACCCGAGACGGACCTGTTTGCCGACATCAAGGACTAAGAATCAGCGGTATAGGTTGCTTTGGTTGGAGAGCGCCGCTGGCCTGTCATCTTGAGCGAGCCCGAGTCCCGGTCTTCCGGGATGAGGGCGAGTCGAAAGATCCCGAGAATGTTTGTTCCTCCGTGCTGATTCGGGGAGTTCTACCCAAGAACTGTCCCCGAAAACCGCTCTCCCCGCCCCAATTCTCCGAAGGTCCAGCCGATCCAGAATTTGAAGTGAAAGCCGTCGCTCACGAGAGAAGCTAGCACACGCAGTCCGGGGAGAACACCTCGTGTCGGCATGGCAGAGGACGCAATTTGGGGATCTTTCGACGCGCCCTCAGTCGCTGCGCTCCTTCGTGCTTGCTCAAGATGACAGGGCCGGGGTTTTGTGCAAACCAAACTGACCCCCTACCGCATCAGCGCGCCAGCGTTGTGTAGAACGCGTTGTTACCTGTGCGCAAATCCTTGCCGTAGGAAAATGTTACGCCCACTCCCAAGACACGCAGTTTGGCCTGTGCGCCTGTGTCCCACAACCATTTTTGAGACCCAAGCCCGGGCGAAGAATCATGGATCGTTCCGGCATCTACGAACGGTCCCACCTTCAAACCGACAAAGCCGTTGGAATAAACGCTCTTGTAGGTCTCCCAGTTGGAAAGAAAGTAGTCGCGGCCGAGTGGCGCGCTGCCTTTGCGACCATCACGGGTCCCGACGTGAGCACGCATCCAGAGATCGTTGTCGCGCTCCAGGCCAAGCATCAGCAGTTCATCAAAGGGAATCTGGCCGAACGTCTTGCCCGAACGGACGCGCCACAGAGTTTCAAGATCATCACCACGAGCTCGCGGTAACCAGCGCGTCTCCAGCGATCCTTGAATTCTTGCGAACGACCCCGCCGGTTGCGACCATAGACGTGCAGCCTGCGAAATTGCCCGGCTGCTAATGGCGACCCTGCGCTCCGGCGAGCGCCACACTTCATAGCCGAGTTGAGCTACCTGCTTGAGCTGATAGCCTCTGGCAAGCAAAGCCGGAGTCAGCAGGGTTCCCGCGAAGACGTTGCGGAAATCGCGATGCGAAATCTCCGCGCCCAACGACCAGTTCCAACGCGCCCCGACCAATCGCGTAATCTCGCCCCTCAATTCCTCGCGACGCAGGTTCAGCGCGGCCAGCAGCTGCGCGGGTCCGGTGAACGATGGAACCAGCTCCCAGTTTTCATCGCGCGCGCCGGCGTAGAAGTGCACGCGCCATCTAGGATCGTGGGCAAGCGGCCCGGACAGCGAAGCAGCTAAGCGTCGCTTGTCCGGATCCCAACGGAACTGCGCCGCTAGATTGATAGCCGAGCGATGGAAGTTGAAATACTCGGGATCAACCTCCTGGAATGGCAGACCGCGGAGCAGACGCAACGCTGCTTCGACTTTCGTGCGTCCAAAGCCGTTCATTTCTTGCGCGTGGAACACGGCGTCGAACTTGCCTTCCGGCTGCGCGGTCAAATCAAGGCGATAGTCGGAAAAAATTTCCAGCTGGCGCACGCGACCGTCAGTCGCACGCAGTTCATCGAGCAACAAAAAGCTCTCCGGCGCAAAAACGAATGCGTGATCGAGCAACCCGGGCTGCACGCGCAGGGCAGGCTCGATCCGCACCTGCGCGATCAGCGGCTTGCTCACGACGTTCCAGTACTTCAAGGCGGCTTCAAGATTGCCCTGAAGGAAATAAAGCGTGGCCAGAAACTCGTTGGCGTAGGCATCCGTTGGGTTCAACCGCAACGCGTGCCGAAGGTAAGAGATGGCACGCGCGTAGTCCTTCTCTTTGAAAGCTAGGCCGGCAAGCTCGATCGGAAACCGGCTGTCACGCGGCGCCAGACGACTGCCGGCCTGCAACACCGAACGCGCGTCGTCCCAGAGCTCGAGTTGGGCAAGGGCAAGGCCGTACCGATAGTCGTACTCGGCAGAACGGCGCGACACATCCTGGCCGAGCGCACCGAGTTCTTTCCAGCGCTCGGATTCGGAGGGTGTTCCCGGCAAAACTCTTGACTCGACCTGCGGGAAAGCAACAAAAGCACAGCCGAGGAACAACACCAGCACCAGGTTGCGGCGGAATCGAGAAATTTTTGTACCACCACCGAGGCACGGAGGCACGGAGAAAAAGAAAGATTGGGCCGCGAATCGACGCGAAAAAAACCGAATAGAGACGGTCAGATCAAGAAAGGAAGTGCTTGGATTCCCCACCCAGCTTGCCATCCTTCCAGGTCCCGTCTTCGTGTTCATTTGCGTTCATTCGCGGCTCAAACTTCCTTCCTTCCTCCGTGCCTCCGTGTCTCCGTGGTAGATACACAATTTCATCCTTCGACTCAAGGTTCTATCACCAGCTTCCTAGCGACTGGTGCCCGGCAACTGGGGAAGCGCCAGCAGTGTCCAACGACCGCCGGCGTTCCATTCTTTCTCAAATTTGTTGCGGTCTTCTTTCAGAAGCTTGCGTTGCGCCCCATCGTTCAGCTGAACGACGTTTTGATTCCAATCCAAACCGACGACGACGACGTAGTGGAGCGAGACTTCGCCCCGTGAAGGCTTGAGAGCCACAATTAGCGGTCGGCCCTTCTCCAGGTGATGTCGCAAGTCGTCCCAGGCTCCTTGAAAGGTGTATGTGGTAAACGAATGTTCGTGAAAGTAGCGCTTTAGGTCCGACGCATAAATCCCATGCGCTTTCCGCAAGTAGAGAACGCGCTGGATGGCTACGGGATCGGCGTTGGCGATATTCGATTCCGGCTGCTGTTTCTGCCAGTACTGGATCACCATGGCGATGCTGGCAGCGCCACAGCCCTCGTCTTCTTGTTTCACGAAAGGAACATCCAGCCAGACGCCCGAGGCTTGGCCGGCGAAGGCCGGGTCCCCAGCACGCGCGGTTTTCACGTGCTCGATTGGAAAGGCCGGGTCCCCAGCACGCGCGGTTTTCGCGTGCTGCGGTGGAAAGGCCATGCCGCAGAGACTTAAAAGCATGATAAGGCGCCGCGGCATGTCCCGAAACGTACGTCGATGTCTAGCGAACGGCAATGATAATCAGAACCAGCGCGAGGATCGCCAAGATGATCAGGATCAAGTCGCGATCGCTAATTCTGCCGGCGGCGAAATCAGCCTGGGCTTTATCGGCCCGCGCCGCAAGTTGTGCTAACTCCTGATCGTTCAATGTGGAAACGGCGGTTCTCACTTGCTGCGGATTCAGCTGGGCAGATTTTATGGCCTTTTCCGCGGTAGGAGTCGAAAGAAACTGTTGCACTGTATCTAAATTGTGCTGCCGCGTCTGGGATGCGGCGACAACTTCTTTCTGCAGATCCGCCGGACTCACAACGTGGCTCTGCGCCACAAGGTCGGTGGGAACAACGAAGAGTACTACCAAAGCAACCGCAATGATGCTGCGTGCATGCTGCCGCAGAAACGCTTGCATAATCGACACTCCTCAAATGAATGTTCCGGCCAGAGAAAAAGTATACACCAGGCCTTTCTGCCTTTGGCCAAGGCTCGAGGGGTTGGGTGGTCAAGCACCGTCGACCACCCAAGCCAGTCAGGAAAAGAATTGCGCGCTGACGTGGCAGACAACATTCATGGCTAGCCAGCGCGGATAACGGGCTGTAGCTCTTACCGACAACCCAACACGGCCTCGATCCGATTTGCCGACGCAACCAGTTGAGCCGCCACGGGACCTGTTATAGCGCTTCCAGTCTTTGCCGCAACTAGGCTAACGAAATCGTTCAAGTCGCCGCAGGAGCCGGGAACCGGATCGTGCTGGGCAGCGCTCAGCTTGGCTTCCAGACTGTTGGTAAGGCCTTGATCCAAGCCCAAGGAACCAACGAACGCCTCCAAATCAGCAATCTGCTCTTGGGCTCCCTTCACTCTGACCTGGAATGTCGCAGATGCTGAGTTGCCGCTGGCGTCAGTTGCGACGCACACCACCTGGGTTGTTCCGATCGCGAAAAGGCTGCCCGACGGTGGTGTACAGTGCACTGTCGGATTCGGATCCTCGAGGTCGGTGGCGGTCACGTTGAAGCTGAAGGTCGTACCGACGGGATTTGTCGCGTTCAGGACAGTATCGGCGGGGACGGTCAGACTTGGCGGAGTTGTATCGAATGACAGGTAAGTCACAAAGGCATCCCCTCCCCCTCCGGGAGTTTGTTGGAATGCATTCGCGATGGGAAACAGAATATTAGTGAATCCGGTGACGGCGACTCTTCCTCCGGGTGCCACTGCAATTCCCATACCTTCGTCATCTTCGAAGCCGCCGAGAAAGCTTCCAAAGGTTAGACCAGTTGAACCGGCAAGTGACGGATCAAGCCGGACCACAAAAGCATCGTTGCCGCCTCCGATTGCAGATTGGATCGCGGCCTTGACTGGAAAATCGGCAGAGTTCGTTGTACCTGTGATGTAGACACGACCTGAGCCGTCGACGGCTACTGCAGCGGCCGAATCAAAGACACTACCTCCAAGATACGAGGAGTACTTCATTCCTGTAGGGCCGCTCACCGACGGATTGATCACGGTAATAAAGGCGTTGACGTTTCCATGATTCTGCTGCTGAAATGCTTGCGGGGTGGTTGGAAAGTCCTTGGATTGCGTCTGACCGACGACATACATGACGCCATTTTGATCGACCGCGATACCCGTCCCAGCGTCGAAAATACCGCCCCCGATCAATGTGGAGTAAAGCAACTGGCCATTCGGGTTCAGTTTGGTTGCGTAAGCGTGGGAAGAACCACCTCCAACAAATGTCTGGACCGCGTCCGGGGTCGTTGGAAAACAGCACCCCTCCACGCCTGCGATAAACGCATTTCCGTTACCGTCAACCGCGATTCCGTTCCCGCTATCAAACCCAGGACCGCCTAAGTACGTTGCATAGATCAGGGAGTCGTGACCCGTAACGTTCGTGTTGATCTTGGCGACAAAGGCATCGGAGAAACCACCACCGTAGACACTTTGGAAGGCGTTGCGCACGGGAAAATCCAGAGCGTCTGTAGTCCCTGCAATGTAAACGTTCCCATGGTTGTCCGCTGCAATTGCGTTCCCAAATTCGTTGTTGGGAGAAAAACCGCCAAGAAAACTGGAGTAAATAAGCTTGCCGGAAGGATCGAACTTGGCGACGAAGGCATCGGAAAAGCCACCGCCATAGGCAGGCTGGAAGCCGTTCACTACGGGCAGGTCTGTGGAGTTCGTTTGTCCGGTGATATAGATGTTGCCTGCTGGATCCACCGCTATTCCAAAAGCTTCGGTGAAACCGCTGCCGCCAATGCGCGTTGTAAAGAGTAGCTGCCCGGTGGGACTGAACTTGGAAACAAAGGCCGCATCCGAGCCGGTGAGAGTGGAATTTGTGCCAGGAAAAACGCTGGACGTCGTCAATCCTGTGACGTAAACGTTTCCAGCGACGTCGGTTGCAACTGAAAAGCCTTCATCAAAGCCGGAACCCCCGAGATAGGTCGAAAAGATAAATTTCGACGCGGGGGGTGTCGATTGCGAGAATGCAATTGAAACTCCCAACAATAGAGTCACGAGCACATACGACTGCCATACCAGGAATCGGTTCATCAGGGCCTCCCAAGATTGTGTGTTTTCAAGATTCAGGGCTGATCGCACCAAGACAATGAACGGACGTCGCCCTGCCTTCATACAACGCCACCCGTTCTGTGCGTAAGAATCCGCGCCTTCCGTGCCTCTTGTGTTACTTGGCAACCGGCTTAATAATGTCGTTCAACAAGTCGGGTTTGCTTTCTTCCCGAGCCAGGTGAGCATACTTCTCGCCGCCGTGATAGTCGAGCACGTAGTTCTTGTAGAAATCTCCATTCACGATCAGCAATTCGAGTTTGGGTCCTTTGTCTTTACCGGCCTTGAGGGCGTCTCGCAAAACGTCCGGAGTGAATTTCCTTCCGTTAACGGCGACTAATGTCGTGCCCGGGGCGATGTGGGCATGCCATGCCGGGCTGTCGTAGAACACGTCGTGAACACCACCCTTTTCATCTAACGCCAAACCGATGGAGTAGCGCGCGTCCACAAAGTCGCGGGCTTTTTCCGCAGCTTTCGTATATTCGCTCGGCTGTTCGGTATAAACCAGTCTCCATCCCCCGTTGGCGATCCCGCCCAACGGCGCGCGGGGACCGTAGGTATCCAGGCGATCGCGCAAGAATTTGCGCCAGTCGTATGGCGTGACCTGGTTCAGGGTGTTGACCACGTCATCGAAGGTGTAAGGCACAACCTTGGGCATAGTGTTCTGGCCGCCGTGGAAGAGACGGCCGAAATCGTTGAGCGACTTCTCGCCACGGCTCTGCTGGCGGATGATGGTATCGGCTTCCAGCCAGATCAAGAATCCTTCGGGATAGTAATCCACGCTGCGCCGCCAGGTTTCAAACTCTGGTCCAGCTCCGTAGAGCAACTGGGCGGCGTCGGCAGTATCCTGGAGCGGACGCCACGCGCGGCCCGGTGTGTTGTCCAACGCCGCCGCTGTCTCGGCGGTTTCGTCAAGAAACTGTTGCGTGGTCCACAAGCCGCTGCGCGCAGCCAGAATGTCGCCCCAATATTGCGTGAGCCCTTCATAGACCCACAACAAGTCGCCTTCCATCGGTTTCTGGTAGTCAGATGTGGCTAAGCCTGCGGGACGGCGATATTTGCCGTTCCACGAATGGGTCATCTCATGCGGCAAGAGAGAGGCGGCCAGCCAGCGCAGTTCGTCATCGATCATGGTGCGCTCGGGCACGCGGTCGTCGCTCGACTCATGGTGTTCCAGGCCAAAGTGGGCGGTGTGATCGCTCAGCGTAAGCAGGAAGTGATACTCGCGGTAGTGACGCGCGCCAAACAGCGCCCCCGTTTCCGCTACCAGTCGTTTGTAGTGATCAATGGTCTCCGCCGGAATCTGCAGGGCCGCATCGCTATCCGCGGCGGCGTCGATGTAGTGCTGAATCGGACCTTCCGGCGTCAGAGGAATGCGACGAAAATGTGCGCCAGCCAGAACCGGCGAATCCACCAGCGTGGTCAGCGACACGGTTTGGAAAGTGGCCTCGTCACCGTGGTCGCTGGCGACGATTAAAGGCGTGTCGTAGTGCCAGCCGGAAGGCAACTTCAGCGAAGGAGTAACCAGCACGTCGTCGCTGCCGCGGCCCTTGGGATATAGAGCAACTTGATTCCAGCTCACCAGATCAAGCTGCGTGGTCGCCGAAGCGCCGGACGAAAAGCCTTCCGGCGGCGCCGGCATCACCAGATCGAGGCGGACCTCGAGTGTGGTGGCGCCTTCGGGAACGTTCAGTTCGAAGGCGTACATGTCGTCGAGTTCCCGGCGCCAAGTAAGGCGTTGGCCTTTGACGAAGAACTCCATACCAGTCACGTCCGTGATGGGACCGGTTGGTCCGTGCTCTCCTGGTATCCATTTCGGGTAGACCAGCGTAAGCGGGCCCGGCCGCACCGGAATCTGCATGGTGGAGTGCAAAATCTTTTCCGGAGCGTGCGAGGCATCGACCGAAAGCTTGATTGGCGCGACCGGCCCCGGCGCGCTCGCGGCAGTGCGCTTGCCCTTCTGCGCGAAGCCTGCCGTTGTCAGGAGCATAAGGGCGCACAAGGTTGTTCGCTTGAGAATCCTAGTCATAAGTTTTGTTTGACTCCATAGAAGCGCGCACCAGATTCGCACCAGATTAAAGAAGCAAATAGCAATTAGCAACTGGCTTTTGGCTCTTGGCTCTTGGTTTTTGACAGTTGGCTCTTGAATGGTAGACCTAGTGCAATTCCAGGGATGTGTATACCACCAACAAGGCAGCACCAAAGGGGTGTCATTCCTTCGGCTACCACCTCAGGACAGGCTCTGAGGCGTAGCCGAAGGATCTGCTCCCGCTGGTCTTGGGGCGGAGCCGATTTCTCGCCTGCGGCTTCGAAATGACACGGTCAATTGACGTCTGGAATACACTAACTCTGAAATCGCTCTAGTGGCCAAAACCGAGGATTGATTCGCTTTTTGCGCCGCATGGACTAAGCATGCGAACTCAGTCAGCGTTTTTTCTTTTTTCTTTGAGTTCCGTCGGGCGCCGGTTGCTCGGTTTGGCTGCCGGGCATGCTGGCCACCAGCTTATCGAAGGCGTCTTTGGCGGTCATTTCCTTCGTGCGGCTCTTGTTGTGCTGGTACTTGTGCTCGCTGTTACAGGTTCGGCAACGCACTTTGACAACTTCTTCGCCAACCATAGAGACTACCGAATGGTCCATGGTGCGTTTGCAACGCGAACAATGATCGTCGATGTCATCACCCAGTCGCATGACGTCCCTCATTGGGCCTACTATAAAGGATACAACGATACTTTAGCCCCTGTAGTTTTGCAGCGGCTAAAAGCTGGGACATTTCTTGCCCGCTACGGCAGAGTTTCGCTTCGCTCACCCATGCCTAAAGGCATGGGCTGGGTCGTGCCCTGATACAAGTCTCCGTTGTTGGCGTACTTTTCTCCCAGTCACGACACTAGAAGCGCAAACGTCCAGCTAAGTGCTAACGGCCAAAAGCTAAGAGCTGTCTTTTGTGTTTAAATCTGTACCGTGGCCAGCCAGCGCGGCAAGTTCATCACCTTTGAGGGGCTCGACGGTGTCGGCAAGTCGACACAGATCAAAAACCTCGCCCGCTGGCTTCGCAGCCAGCGCATCGAGGTAATCACGACTCCGGAGCCCGGCGGCACGGCCCTAGGCCAAAAGCTGCGCACCGTATTGCTTAGTTCGCGCACCTCCGGACTCTCGCCCTTGGCGGAGCTGGCGCTGATGTTCGCCGACCGCGCCCAGCACATCGATGAACTCATCCTGCCTGCGCTACATCGCGGCCAGTGGGTGCTGTGCGACCGATTCACCGATTCGAGCGTCGCCTACCAGGGCGGTGGGCGAGAGCTGGGCAGCGCCGCAGTGTGGCACCTGCACAAGATTCTCTGCCACGATCTACGGCCGGACCTGACCATCCTGATGGTCTCCAATCCCGCGGCTAGCGTGGCACGCGCTCGTCGCCGCAATCTGGCGCACACTAGGCGCGCCCGCGGCGACGAGAACCGTTTCGAGCAGGAGAATCGCGCTTTCTATCAGCGCGTGCACGAAGCCTATCTGGCCATCGCCGAGCGCGAACCGCAGCGAGTTGTGAAAGTGGACGCCAAAGAGCCGGTGGCTAAGGTCCACAAGAAGATTGTGGCGATCGTGGAAGAGAGACTGGGAAGAATCGGGTGATCGCCGCCATCGCGCGTCATCGCCGCCATCGGAAGGACTCTTCAACTTCGTCGTTGCGCAGCGTTCACTTCGCTCTGTGCGTATTAGTGGTTGCGTTCTTCTTTCCGATCACGCGCGATGACGCGCGATCCCGGCGATGGCGGCGATTCCTGGTGCCCTTCAAACCACCCTAGAACTCGGTCTTCAAATTCCTTATGCGCGACGGACCAGGTGCCCGTGTGCCAAGCTTTGGGCACAAGCCAGAGCTGAACATGATCGCGTGCGGCTGCTGCGAGAGCAATCGAATGACGCGGGCTGATATTGTGATCATTCGCACCATGGATCAACAACACTGGAACGTGGGAACCTTTGAGCGCATCGAGTGGGCTGGGCTGAAGCAGATCGATCCCGTAGCGCAGGCGTGCATAGACCACGGCCGAGGCAATCACCGGCCGGCCCAGCGTCCGTCCGAACCACGGTTGTAGATGCAGCGGCCCGGAGACACGCTCATAGCTCATCTCCTGCGCGGTCGAAAACGGGCTCTCCACGGCGACCGCACAATAGCGCGGCTCTACGGCCAGGGATTGCAACATAAGGGCAGCGCCATACGATTCGCCAAAGCCATAAACGCATCGCGGCGGATCATGGCGGTAGATCCATTCGACCCAGCGGTGCATATCGTCAGACTCTTTCACGCCGTAGGTCGCAAGTTCGCCGCCGCTCTCGCCGTGGGCACGCGCGTCGGGAAGTAGGACTGCGTAACCATGATCGAGGAACAATTTGCCGTACCCGGCCACGCCTTCGCGATTGTCGGTGATGCCGTGCAGCAGAACCACAGCGTTGCCGTTGAAGTTCCGGGGATGGATGTACCAGCCCTTCAGCTCGACTCCGACCGCGGCGGTGATGCTGACATCTTGGAGCCTGGCATGGTATCTCTCGCTCGCCAGCTCCGCGACTTCCTGACGATGCCGCAACGGATGGCGCGTCAGCTTGAGACTGGCTTCGCCGATCACCACACCGCCGACGGCTGCCAGAAGAAGATAGACGCCGGCTGCAACTAGGAAGAGCTTAATCAATTTACGCACGATCATGGTTACGTCCTGGAGCACAGAAAGTTCCGTGAAAGCCAGCGCGCCAATTACCTGCCGGCCAACAGCGGGTGGCTGAGAACCAGTCCTGCTGAAGAGACGTTGACGCGGGCAATAAATTAAACAGCACTTCCTTTGAAAGTCGCTGCCGAACGTAGGCTTCAGCCAGAGTCACCTGCAGGGCGTCGCCGGCAAAGTGCAGGCAAGTCGTTAGATTGGAGATTATTCTTCGCGATCTTTTTCGGGACTTCACAAGTTGAGAATCGCGGACATTTCTTCGTCTTTCCAGCAATTCTCCTAAAGATCGGGTGATCTGAAGCCAAGGAGTGCCAAGGCCGGGTCGCAATTCGGGTATCCTAGAGGCCGTGATTGTTACTGATCGCTAAGGGCTAATGGCCAGCTATTTGCAATTGCTGTTTGCTCGTTCCTCGACAATCTACTCAGAAATGAACCGTTTCTCAGATTTTCACGGCAACACCGACGTTCTCAACCGGCTGCGAGAGATGCTGGCACGCGACCGCTTCCCTCACGCGGTGATTCTCGCCGGCCCTCAAGGCGCGGGAAAGTATACGTTGGCGCTACTGTTGGCGCGGGCAATGAACTGCCTGCAGCCCAAGTTGAGCGACGGTCTTCCCGACTTCTGCGGTGTCTGCGAGAACTGCCGGCGCATCACGGAAGCGGAAGACCTGGAGACACTTTTTGCTGAAGCTGTTGAAGTCCGCGAGGGAATGCGCGACACCGATAAGCGCGAGACTCGCATCCTGGTCCAGCCTCATCCCGACGTCCTGGTCATTCCGCCCGATCCACCCCAGATGATGATCAAGGTGGATCAGGTCCGGCATGTGAACACCTCGATCCGGTACAAGCCGGCCGAGGCTCGACGGCGAGTCTTTATCTTCAGCGACGCAGCTTTCATGAAGGAAGCCGCCAACGCTTTGCTAAAAGTTCTGGAAGAGCCGCCCGAATACGCCGTTATCTTCCTACTGGCCCGCAACCCCGGCGAGCTGCTGCCGACGATCCGTTCGCGTTCGATGATCTTTACCCTGAGCGCGCTGGCTTGGGAGGAGATCGAACGGTTCTTGGCAAAAAAGCGTCCGGATTGGAACGCTCGCCAACGGCAGCTGGCGGCGCGGCTCAGCGGTGGCGCGGTTGGGCGCGCGCTTGCGCTCGATCTGGAACAGTACGTGGCCGCTCGCAAAGACGCGCTGGCTCTGCTGCGCTCAGCATCCAACCTCGCTGACCATTCCGATCTGTTTCGCACCACAGAAACGTATCGTTCCGGCGGAGAAGGTAAAGAGAAAACCGATCAGTTGCTGGCCGCCGTCCATTCCTTGCTACGCGATTTGCTGGCGCTCAACTCCGGGACGCCGGAGCTGGTACGGAATACAGATATCCTCGGCGAATTGACGATTCTCACGGGCATGATCGACTTCAGCTGGATTGCCCAGGCTGCGCAGCAGTTGGGCCAGGTACAAAGCGGCATGCGTCGCAATGTCTTGCGCCCGCTATCTCTCGACGCCTTTGCCTTAGGGCTGGAAAGGTAAAACAAGATCGGGTCATCGGGAGATCGGGCCATCGGGTCATCCGAGGCCAAGCGCGCGGCCGTTCCGTCTCTCTTTGATTCTTCCGATGATCCGATGTCCCGATGATCCGATCACCCGATCTCCCTCCGCCTTCGGCCTGGCAAGATCGGACATTGACCTTCCAGTCAATTGAAACTCCCGACATGCTGTGTTACTTTTAGAGGCAATAACCCGCACTGAATTCCCGTCAATAACTGTTGGGTTCAGCTCGGCTTCCGGAGGGCGCATTCTCGTTGTACTTGGCCCCAGGAAACGGGAGCAAAACAAGATGAAGGAAGCAACCGACGCAACTGCCGCACGCCAGGCCCCAGACCAGGTTGAAGACGAAACGTTCGTCAGCCGCAAGCTGATTCGTCCCTCGCTGAGCAACCCGACGCCGCGTACAGAACCGGTTTCTGAACGCCGCGAGCGCATGGAGCGCACGGACCGGCCGGCAGGCAATAGTCCGCGCCGCGGCGCGCCTCCGGAACAGACGCACGCCGAAAACTACTACTATCAAAAACAAATTCAGAGCAAGACGGCGGTCGTGGTCGTTTTGAAGGACGGAGAGCAGGTGCAAGGACTCATCGAGTGGTACGATCGCAATTGCATCAAGCTCACCCGCAACGGCAGCACCAACCTCCTGATCTATAAGCCGGCGATCCGTTACATGTACAAGGCCGGCGAAGCGCAACAGAAATAGTCGAAGAAGCGTTACCACAAAGGACACGAAGAATCACGAAGTTAATTCAGAACTTCGTGGACTTTCGGACTTCGTGTTCCTTTGTGCCCTTTGTGGTTTAACCCTCTACAGTTTCGGCAGCACAATCCCACTCTGCTTCTGGTACTTTCCGCTCTTGTCCTTGTAACTGACTTCGCAGGCTTCGTCGCCCTGGAAGAAAAGGATCTGGCATAGGCCTTCGTTGGAATAGATTTTCGCCGGCAGCGGCGTGCTGTTGGAGATCTCGAGCGTGACAAAGCCTTCCCATTCCGGCTCAAACGGCGTGACGTTGACGATGATGCCGCAGCGCGCATAGGTCGACTTCCCCACACAGATGGTCAGCACGTCATCTTGAAGTACTCGACCGATCGGGCGAGCGCGAATGAATTGGGCGGGATCAGAACCGAAGGCCCTTTGACGTCGATGAACGAACGCTGGTCGAAATTTTTGGGGTCGACAATCGCGGAGTTCACGTTGGTGAAGATCTTGAATTCATCGGCCACGCGCAAATCGTAGCCGTAGGAAGAAACACCGTAGGAGATCACGCCATCGCGAACCTGGCGGTCGTTGAAGGGATTGATCATGTCGTGCTCGAGGGCCATCTTGCGTATCCAGCGGTCGCTTTAATCGCCATTGATTCGGGGTTCCTTGGTTACTGTGGGATTATTTTGGGGAAAGACGAGTGTGCCATCTTAATTGGCCCAAAGCTCCATTGACAACCGCGTGGAAGTCCCATAGTATCTGCAAGTTACGCCCCGCTGAGAATTTTGAGGAGTGCTGACCCGTGATAAAGCTCGATATCATCAATGAAGTGGTCACCAAAACCGGCATCACCAAGACAAAAGCCGAGCTGGCTGTGGAGACCGTGTTCGCCAGCATGAAGAAAGCCCTGTCGCAAGGCGAGCGCATCGAACTACGTGGGTTCGGCGTGTTCAACGTGCGCCCGAGGAAGACCGGGATCGGCCGTAACCCGCGGACCGGCGCTGAGGTCAACATTCCTCCAGGCAAGGCGGTGCGATTCAAACCGGGGAAGGAGTTGCAGTCCATCGACTAGCAGGAGACGGCTGGTCATCAAGTCACTCTGGGCGATTCGTTTTCATGCCAGACAACTCTCCCCCGCTCGAGTATCAGATCCTGGATCCCTCGCGCCAGCAGATCAGGGTAGTAACTGTCCAGCCGCTGCGCCAGCGTTACTGGCTGCACATCCTTCTTTTTCTTGCGACACTGCTCAGCACGCTTTGCATCGGCGCCAAGCTGCAAGATGATTTCAGCCACAACGTCTGGCCGTTCGCCAACGCTGACTACGCGCTGCCATGGACGTGGGCTCTGTTGGACTGGCGTCATCGCCTGCCTTTAGGGATACCGTTTGCCGCCTGCTTACTGGGAATTTTGACAGCCCACGAATTTGGCCACTATATTCTGTGCCGGCGACGTGGCGTACAAGCCACGCTACCGTATTTCATTCCCTTTCCTTCGCTGTTCGGGACGCTGGGCGCTGTGATCCGCTTGCGCTCGCCGATTCACAGCCGCAAAGATCTTTTCGACATCGGCATTGCCGGGCCGATCGCGGGATTTGTCGTGGCTGTGCCGATTCTGATGGTGTCGCTCTACTACTCCAAGCCGCTGACGATACAACCCGGCAAGGGCTGGCCGGTTCTGGGATTGCCTTTGATCTTCCGTGTGGTGCGCTGGGCCTTCTCGGTTTTGGGAGTTCACACTGCCGCGGCCAAACTCAGCTCGCCACTCTACCTGGCTCCGACTGCGGTTGCCGCCTGGGTAGGAATGCTGGCCACCGCGCTGAATCTGCTTCCCGCCGGACAACTGGATGGCGGCCACATCGTTTTCGCTCTGAATCCGCGAGCACATCGACTCGCTTCCCAGCTTTGCATCTTGGGTTTGTTGGTGCTCAGTTGGAAGTATTGGGTCGGTTGGATCACCTGGGCGATCATCCTTCGTGTGATCGGAAGCAGACATCCTGACGTTCCCTTAACTCCTGGGCTTGACAAAAAGAGCCGGGTGCTCGCACTTTCAGCCGCGCTCATGCTGGCGCTTACGCTCATGACGGCTCCGATTGCCGGCGAGACGATGCCGCAGGCATTTCAAGATATTCGCGATGGGTATCGAGAATGGCGGCAGGAAAGGCAACGCTCACCGCAACCGCCCCAGAGCGCGCCACCCACATCTCCCTCAAAGCAATGAAAGAGCATCGACGTCGACGATCACATTTGTCCGCGGAATTTTTTCACGCACTACGAATGCCATCAGCTTGCGCAATGCAGTGTTGAGCTTCTCACGGCTTGCGGCTTTCACGATGAAGTGATAACGATAGTCGCGCTTTAGGCGCAGGATCGGCGCCACGGATGGTCCGAGCACTCGCACACCTTCATTCTTGGTGGTTTCGAACCAGCGGCCAATCTGGCCGGTCCAGCGCAACGTTTGGTCGAGCTTGTCACTGCGCACCAGCACGTTGGCTAACGCGCTGAACGGCGGATAATGCATCCAGCGGCGAAAGCGCACCTCTTTCTCGTAGAAGCCCGCGTAGTCGTGGCGCCGCGCGAATTGAATGGCGTAGTGTTCGGGGTAGTAAGTCTGCAGCACGACTTCACCTGGCATCTCGCCCCGCCCGGCGCGGCCGGCAACCTGGGTCAGCAACTGGAATGTGCGCTCAGCGGCGCGGAAATCGGGGAAGCCGAGGGCATAGTCGGCGCCCACAACACCCACGAGAGTGACACCGTGCACGTCATGCCCTTTGGCGATCATCTGTGTGCCCACCAGCAAATTGATCTCACCGGCGTGAAACTGGTTCAGCACGCGCTCGAAGTCGTAGCGAGTGCGGACAGTATCGCGATCCAGGCGCCCGATGCGCGCGGTCGGAAAAGCCGCGTGCAGGCGCTCTTCCACCTTCTCCGATCCGGCTCCGAGGAAGTAGATGTACTCGCTGTCGCACCCCGCACAGCGTTTTGGAACCGCCTCCTTGTAGCCGCAATAGTGGCATTCCATTTTGTGTCTCGCCTTGTGGAAGGTCAACGAGATGCTGCAGTTCTTGCACTGCAGAGTCTCACCACATGACCGGCACAAGACGACAGAGGAGTAACCGCGGCGGTTGAACAGAATCATCGCTTGTTCGCCGCGCTCCAGGCGTTCGCTCACTTCGCGGATCAGCTGGCGCGAGAACAGCTGAAGGTCGCCGGAGCCTTCCGAGCTAGCGCTTTCGCGCCGGAATTCGAGCCTCATATCGACCAGCTCGACTTCCGGCAGCGGCCGGCGCTCCACGCGCTCGGTTAACTCCAGCAGCTTGTACTTCTTTGTTTCCGCGTTGTGATAGGACTCGATGGAAGGCGTGGCTGAGGCCAGCACAACCGCCGCACTACTCAATTTGCCGCGCATGACGGCCACATCGCGGCCGTGATAGCGAGGCGTCTCTTCCTGCTTATAAGAAGAGTCGTGCTCTTCGTCGACTACGATCAGCGCAAGGTTGGGAACAGGCGCAAAGACAGCAGAGCGCGTCCCAACAACGATTCGCGCGTCGCCGCGGCGGATGCGATGCCATTGCTCGGCCCGTTCGTCGCGCGAGAGCTTGGAATGGAGGATCGCGACCTCATCGCCGAACACCTGATAGAGGTTAGCTGCGGCTGCCGGCGTCAGTCCGATCTCGGGAACCAGCAGGATCGCCGAGCGGCCCGATTCAAGGACACCTTGCATCGCCGCCAGATAAACCGCCGTCTTGCCCGAGCCGGTCACACCGTGCAGCAACGAAACCGAGAACTTCCCTTCTTCGCCCGACTTCTGGATCGATTCCAGCGCCGCCTTCTGCTGCGGGTTGAAGATGAAGTCCAGGTGCGCGGGCCCACGGCGCTTGAGTCCCGTGACGCTGAATTCGGCGGCCTGTTCAATCAGCTCTACAACTCCTCGTTTGGCCAGCGTTTGCAGCGTACTGCGGGGAATTTCAAGTTCGCGGATTGCAGTGACAAGTGCACGGCCCTCGGCTTGCTGCAAGAACGCCACGATCTTCTGCTGGTTGTCGGTCAGTTTGCCGGAGACTTCCTTGAGCACCGCAATCGTTGCCGTACGGCGCGCGTCACGAGCCGAAGATGCATCTTCGCGGACGATCCATTTCTTGCGAACCAGATTGTTGAGCAGCTCGCGGTCAGCGCCCGTGGCCGAACGCAGAGTTGCTTCCAACACAGCGCCGGAATCCGACATCGCCAGGTAATCGAGGACGGCGTACTCCAGCATCTGGGTTTCTACGTCCTGGCGCGACCGCCGCGAGGAACCAATGGTCGCGGAAGCGTGCAGTGCTTCATGTCCATCTTCCGTGATGGAGTAGACTTTGGTCTTCTTGATCTCAGCCGCGAGCGGCAGCATCGTGCGGAAGACCTCGCCCAGAGGCGCCAAGTAGTATTGGGAAATCCATTGTCCCAGCTGCATCAGGGTTGGATCGAGGACCGGCTCTGCATCCAGCACCTGCAGAACTTCTTTGGCTTGCATAGATGGTTCGCGATCATGCAGAGCCGTTACCACGCCGGAGAGACGCTCGTTGCGAAACGGGACCAACACTCGCGCGCCCACCGCCGGTAGAACACTAACGACGCGGTAGGTAAAAACCATGTCGAGCGGGACCGGAAGAGCGATGTCGCAAAACGAGGACATGAGTGGTAAGGACGATTGTAAGGGACGAGCGGCCGATTGCCAGAATTGTGCAAGATTACGAAATCGCGCAACTGGCACGGCGGACGCAAAGTTCGGGTAGTGCGTCAGTTTCAATGCGACGACTAGAGGGCGTGGGGGCCTTGTCATTCTGAACCCGCTTCAGCGGGTTAGCCCAACCTCTGAAGCCGTGCCCTTTCAAGACCTATTGGTGAGATGGCCTGGCGAGAATTGTGGCTTCCTATTCCTCGGGCGTCTTGGCGGGGACCTTCAAGCCCAGGTATTTCATCACCATCTGCAGATCTTTCCACGCTTCTTTCTTCTGGCGTGGATCGCGGAGCAGGTACGCAGGATGGTAAGTCACCAGGAGGCGGGAATTCTTGAAGTCATACCAGCGGCCGCGCAGGTTGGCCATGGATTCGTTGACGGCCAGCAGGTTCTTGGCGGCGACAGCTCCCAAGGCGACGATCACTTTCGGCCGGATCACTTCGATCTGACGCATCAGGAACGGTGAGCAGGTGTCACATTCATCTTTTTCTGGAGTGCGATTTTGCGGCGGACGGCACTTGACTACGTTAGCGATGTAGACATCGCTGCGCCTAAGTCCCATAGCAGAAATCATGTTGTTCAAGAGTTGTCCGGCTCGTCCGACGAATGGCTCGCCCTGCTCGTCTTCATCGGCGCCTGGCCCTTCGCCTACGAACATAATCTCAGCATTCGGATTGCCCACGCCGAAGACGATGTTCTTGCGACCTTTATGCAAGCGACAGCGAGTGCAATCGCCTATGTCCTCACGAATCGTCTTCAACGCAGCCGGCTTGTCCTGGACCACCGGCAGGACCGAATCGAACAGAGACTCTTTGCCTGCGGAGACGACGACGGCTTCGCGTTCTGCGCTGACGGCTTGTGAGTTTGCAATAGCCGGGGAATCTTCGGCTCTCTCTGTACCCTCCGCTACGGATTGCCGATAGAAATCGTAAATGCCCATCTCGCGGTAATAGTTCACGTGAGCGGCAAGTTGCTTCTTGGTTTCGGCGTCAAGGCGCTTGGTCATTGGAAACAAGTCTATCGCAGGTCCCCGTTGACGCGGACGGCGCGCAGGATCGTGGCAACCTCCTCTCTGCGTCAGTCGGGCTCTCCGAAAACTCCTGGGTCATTGTGCGATCGATATCGCCTTGTCCGAATAAATCAGCGCCGCCAGGCGCGTTAAGAAGGTAGCCCGGGGCGTAAGCCCTGGGTAAGCATTCTTAACGCCACCTCCGGCGCTGTTCTCGGTAGTCTGCTGCATCTTGGATCACCTGAAGTTTCTGGCTCATGCCACGACTCAAACTAGCGGTTGCTGGATTCCACTCTCATGGCTCGCTGGGCTTTGATCTTCACGACCGCATCGAGCACCCGGTGTGCGACTTCCCACTTGCTCATTTCAGGAATGCTCTCGGCGCCGGCGTGAGTCAAGATGGTGACCGCATTGCGCTCGGAGTCAAAGCCGATGCCCGGCTGGGAGACGTCATTGAGCACGATGGCGTCGAGCGATTTGTTCTCCAGTTTTTTGCGCGCATTCTCCAGACCATCTTGGGTTTCGGCGGCAAAGCCCACGATGATTCGGCGGCCCCTGTCGACGGCGGCGCCGATCTCAGCCAGGATGTCAGGGGTTGGCTCAAGATCAAGGGTAATTGGGCCTTTGCGTTTGATTTTGTGATGGGCAGTCTGACGCGCAGCGAAATCGGCCACTGCCGCAGTCTTGATCACCATCGTAGAGCGGTCGAGAGCGGACATCACCGCATCGCGCATTTGCCGCGCCGTCTGCACCTGAACCGTCTCTGCGGCAGATGGAGGGTTCAGCGCTGTTGGGCCGCTGACCAAAATGACTTTGGCGCCGCGTCGCAGCGCAGCTTCAGCAACGGCGTAGCCCATTTTGCCGCTCGAACGGTTGCCGATGTAGCGAACCGGATCGATCGGCTCACGCGTTGGGCCGGCCGTGACGAGAATTGTTTCGCCAGCCAGATCTTGGCTGGAGCCCAGCGCTTCCAGAACCGCGGTGAGAATAGTTTCGTTCGCGGCCAGGCGGCCAGCGCCGATCATGCCGCAGGCCAGATATCCGCTATCCGGTTCGACCACGCGCACGCCACGCGCTTTCAGGGTTTGCACGTTGGCCTGCGTGGCAGAGTTCTCCCACATGTTCACGTTCATCGCCGGAGCGACGACGACCGGCACCGTTGTGGCAAGAAAGAGCGTCGTCAGAAAGTCATTGGCTTCGCCGTGAGCGAACTTGGCGATCACGTCGGCCGTGGCCGGAGCGACGACCAGCGCGTCGATTGCCTGGGCGACAGCAATGTGTTCGACCGCGGAGTCGATGTTCGCGGCTTCGTTCTGCGCGCCGGCGCCAAAGAGATCGGTTATTACCTTCTCTCCACTCAGCGCGGCAAAGGTCAAGGGGCGAACGAACTCCTGCGCGGCACGAGTCATCACCACTTGCACGCGGATCCCACGATCCTGAAGAAGGCGCACCAGCTCCGCTGCTTTATAAGCCGCGATGCCGCCGGTAACGCCCAGAGCGACCTTCATACACAGATTGTAATCCGCTAGGGGCCGGCGTGATAGTGGCGACCGGTGTGACATGGTGCATCCGCATCGTGAGCATTGTTTTTGTTTGCGAAGGGTGGACGAGCGGGAAACACGCGGGAGACAAGTCTCAGAGCATGACTTCAATCATGCCGTAAATTGAAACGTCTATCGCCGTTACTTCTTTTCTTCGGCCTTGCCTGTGTCGCCCGCCGCGTTGCCGGGCCTGACGTATTGGACTTTGCCCGCGTCGATTTCTTCTTGAGCGATCTTGCACGCTTTGCGCGCGTTGGTGTTGACCAGCGGCGGAGCCCCGCCGGAAAGCTGGCGAGCACGGCGAGCAGCCACCAAAACGTACCGATAGTTGCTATCGAAACCGTCTTTGAGCTTCATAGTCCAGTCACCTCAAGGAATCTGATTGCGCTGGGGGCGGCAAATCGAAGGAAGCAAGAATACTGCGAATCTTGGTTTTCATCTCTGGCTTCAGGCATTTCCTGGCCGTCTCTAGGTATTGTTTCTCCTGGGGGGAAGGTGGTTTCCCGGAGCGTTCGATGCGCTCCCCCAGAACGATGGCCTGGAGGTCATCCACCGACTGCTCCAGGCGGTCATTGATGAGAATATAGTCGTAATTCGGATAGTTCTCAATCTCTTTTCGCGCCGCGGCCAAGCGCCGGTCGATGACTTCTTCCGACACTACGTTTTCACTTCGGCTGCGCTTGCGCAACCGCGACTCAAGCTCTGCTCGGCTGGGCGGTAGCACGAAGATACTGACTGCTTCCGGAATCTTCTGTTTGACCTGGCGTGCGCCTTGGACGTCGATATCAAGCAATAGATCGTGCTCGCGCCGGGCGGCATCTTGCAGCACCCTGCTCGCGGTTCCGTAATAATTGTTGAACACCTGGGCGTATTCCAGAAATTCACCATTCTGGATCATCTCTTCGAACCGCGTCAGAGGAATGAAATGATACTCCCGACCGTCCTGTTCGCTTCCCCTCGGAGAACGAGTGGTATACGAGATAGAGAAATCCAGTTTGGGCACATACTGTCGCAGAGCGTCGACCAGAGTGGTCTTTCCTGAACCGGAAGGCGCTGAGATGATGAAGAGGATTCCGCTCATTCCAGGTTCTGCACCTGTTCGCGGCATTTTTCGATCTCCGCCTTCATCTGCAGACCCAGTTCGGTAATGCGCAGGCCCTCGCCGGCCACTCCGGAAGTCTTAGAGAGCAAAGTATTGGCTTCGCGATTCAGCTCCTGCAGCAGAAAGTCCAACTTTTTCCCGATCTCTCCGCCCTGGTCGAGCAGTTTGCGAAAGTGGTCGATATGGGTATTGAGGCGGACCAACTCTTCCTGGATATCGCTGCGCTCGGCCAGAATGGCCGCTTCCTGGAGAATGCGGTCCTGGTCAACGTTTCCCAGCAGCTCTTGCATTCGCGCCCGCACTTTCTCCATGCAGGCCCGGGAGACGGCAACACGATGGCGGGAAACTTCTTCAGTCGCCTCTTCCAGAGCCGTGAGCCGGCGCCGAAGCTCGGATTCCATGCCGCGTCCTTCTTGCTCGCGCATGGCATTGAGCTTTTCAATTGCCTTGTCTAGGCCGGCGAGCACTGCAGATTCAAAGTCACCATCGAGCGGAGTGGACTCGCCCAGGGCGCCCGGCATACGGAAGACAACATTCAGATCGGGCTCACCCGGTGTCGCGAACTCAGCCGCCGCCTTGCGAAATGCAGAGACATAGCCGGAGACCAGTTCACGATTGAACTCGAACCCCTGGTCGCCGCGCCGCTCCAGGCTCAGCGTGACCTCGACGTGCCCGCGCGCCAGCCGCTCTTTGAGAGTGCGGCGAATCTTCATCTCCAACTCGTCCATTTCCGCCGGCAGCCGCAGTTGCGGATCGAGAAAACGATGGTTGACGGACTTCAGGGACAAGGTAAACGCGGTCCCGTCACCTGCCTGGGACTTCACCTGCGCAAATCCGGTCATGGAGCGAACAGACATGAATTTATGCTTGTGACTGCTCTGGTCGTGGAGCCGTACTAGTCACCGAGTTGCGGTTCACGGGTCAGACTCGCCGCTTCCTCACTCATTTTCGGCTCTAAGTCCATAAACTGCAATTCATATAATTTGCGGTAGGTTCCGAGGCGAGTTAACAGATCATCATGTGTGCCGGAGTCGGTGATGCCGCCTCCCTCGAGCACCACAATGCGGTCGACGCGGCGTACTGTGGTCAGGCGGTGCGCGATGACAAAGACCGTGCGGCCGGTCATCAGATTCTGCAAGGCGGACTGCACCAGAGCTTCGGATTCGCTGTCCAGTGCCGAGGTGGCTTCGTCCAGGATGAGGATGGGCGCGTTCTTCAGCAGGGCCCGAGCGATCGAGATTCGCTGGCGTTCGCCGCCGGAAAGACGTAAGCCGCGTTCGCCGATGATGGTGTCATATCCTTCCGGCAGGCGCAGAATGAAGTCGTGAGCCAGCGCCGCGCGTGCCGCATCGATCACCGCAGCCTGATCCACATCGGGCAGGCCGTAGGCGATGTTGTTGCGCACCGTGTCGTTAAAGAGGATGGTTTCTTGCGTCACGATGCCGATTTGCGCGCGCAAAGAGGCCAGCGTCACGTCGCGCAAATCGTGACCATCAATCTTGATGGCGCCCGAGGTTACGTCAAAAAACCGCGGAATCAGATGCACCAGCGTGCTCTTCCCAGCGCCGCTCGAACCCACAATGGCCACAATCTCGCCGGCTTCGACTTCCAGGTTCACGTTGCGTAGAATGGGGAGCCCATCGCCCTCGGCTTCACGATAGGAGAAGCCGACATCTTCAAAGCGCACGCTTTTGCGAAATGGCGGCAGGGCCTCAGCGCTTGGCTTGTCTTTGATTTCGTCTTCCTCATCCATGAAGCGGAAGATCTCTTGCGAAGCGCCCAATGCCTGCTGGAAATTATTGTGGAACAAAGCAAACTTGCGTACGGGATCATACAATCGGAAGACAGCAATGATGAAACCGATGAAAGCGCCTTGGGTCATCGCGCTGCTCTTCACCTGGTTTCGGCCAACCCACAACAGCACCGCGATGGCCACGGCACCGATGATGTCCATCAAGGGTGAGCTCAGCGCCTGCGCCGCCACCGAGCGCAGGTTCGCGCGAAACAGTTTCCTTGCCGCATTGCGGAACCGCTGGCTCTCCCAGCGCTCCATACTAAAGGCCTTGACGATGCGGTTTCCGGTAATGGTTTCGTGCAGGATGTTCTGGATATCAGCCAGTTTGTCCTGGCCCCGTCGCGTGGTATGGCGGACGCGTAACCCGATTCGTCCCGCGGACACAACGACGAACGGTATGAAGATGAGCAGGATCCAGGCGAGCTTATGTCCGAGCACGACGACCACGCCAACCAGGAAAACCAAAGTAAAGAACTGCTGCAAGAATTCTGCCAGGGCGACGGTTAGCGTAAGCTGAATCCTCTCGACGTCGTTGACCATGGTCGAGACGAGTGTGCCGGTGGAATGTCGCGAGAAGAAAGAGATCGAGCGGCGTAGAACTTTGTCATACAGCTTGTTGCGCAGATCGGTGATCAACCCAAAACCGGCGTAGTTGACGAGGTAGGTTCCCAAATAATCACATGCCCCTTTGATCATTGTGGCGCCAACCAGAGCTACAGCAACCACAGTCAAAGGATTGTGCCAATAACTTGGAATAAATCGCTGCAGATAAACCACTTGATCGGAACCGGGAACATTGAACAACGTCAGGTTCCTGGAGGGAGCTGCGGGGTTCAGCACCTTATCAAAGATGGGACCGAGCAATAAAAGGCGGAAAGCCTCAAGAGCGCCGACGGCAGCCATCAACAACACAGATGCCAGGAATTGCAGGCTGTAAGGTCGAAGATAGCTCAGCAACCGCTTTAGTTGGTGCATAGAATACACATTTCAGGCAGAGAACATTCCTCTATTCTAAAGGAGCGTTGTTGAGTCTCGCACTGAGCAGGGTACCTGAAAGTTAAGTTTTGTGAATCACTTAGGCGCATCGCGGTGAATCACCTTAACTCGATAGCCCGGTTTGGCGAGACGCTTTTTTACCTCTTCGGCGATCATGACCGAACGGTGCTTGCCTCCAGTGCAACCGAAAGCGATGGTCAAGTAGCTCTTGCCTTCACGGACGTAGTGCGGAATCAGATAGATCAACAGATTGGAAATGCGATCGATAAATTCCTGGGTTTGCGGAAACGAGCGAATGTATTTCGCCACCTGCGGATGTCGTCCAGTGAGTGGCCGGAACTTGGCGACAAAATGCGGGTTGGGCAGGAAGCGAACATCAAAGACCAGGTCGGCATCATTCGGCACGCCCGATTTGTAACCGAAACTCACGACCGAGATCAGGATGTTCTTGTCCGTGCTTCCCGACGTGAACTTCGAGGTAATGTGCGAGCGCAACTCATGGACAGTGAATTTGGAAGTGTCGACGACCAGATCGGCTTGGGCGCGAATCGGTTGGAGCATGCGCCGTTCCTTGCTCAGCGCGCTCTTCACCGTCGATTCTTTGCCCAAGGGATGCGGGCGGCGGGTTTCACTGAAGCGCCGCAACAGCGACTCATCCGCGGCCTCAAGGAAAATCACGGTGGTGTTTAGCTGCCGTTTGAGCGCGCGAATGATCGCCGGCAACTTGCGTAGCTGCTCGCCTTCGCGGATGTCAGCCACCAAAGCCGCTTTCTCGATTTCCGCCGACTGCTTGGCCAGATCGGCAAATCCAGGAATCAGGCCGACAGGCAGGTTGTCGACGCTGTAGTAACCCAGGTCTTCAAATGCTTTGAGTGCGGAAGCCTTGCCCGAACCGGACATCCCGGTGATCACCACGAGGTGCGCTGCGCCCTGTCGTCGAGTCTTCATGGACGCCCGGCGCCGGGGTTTCCTCGAAACGGACACAAAGCGATACTACCATGGCCCTCTCAATGGAGTGTGTCCTGGAGCGCATGCTGCGAAGCTTCTTGTGACATGGAATACATCGCGCGCCAAGCCCGTGTGAGCATGCGCGACTCCAGTTGCGCCTTCCACTCAGCAGCGCTCTGTTCCGCCAAGCTGCGCGCGGGTGATGCAGACATCGCGCGCAGAAACGACACGTAACCACATAGTTTTTCCCACGCGTCAAAGAGTTTGCCCTCGGACCACAACAACGCGATTTCGAGCCGAGCTTGTTGCACTGGAGCAACTTTACCCATGCGCATCTGTCCGCTCCAGAACCGAGCCTTTTCGGAGTCCTCGCGAAACCAAGCCTGGAAAACCGCAGCTTCTAGAAACAAACGGTCACGAAGCCCGGCAGCCGTTGAGTGAGGCGCGGCCAAGGCTTCCTCTAGATATTTTGTCGACGAGGTAATGTCTTGCCGTTCCACTGCCCAGAGATATCCCAGCCAGCGGGCGGTAACGCAATCACGGGAATCGTCCTGGATCGCGGTCGCGCAAGAAACCTCCGCTTCATCCCAGCTACGCGGATGTTGGCCGCGGCTCAGCGCCCGCTGCAGGCGCAGATTACATAACCAGCGCTGGCCCGCCGCATTGTTTCTGACCAGCATCAAAATCCGCGCACCGTCGGAAAAAACTCCCTTGCCTGTATCCGGCAAGAGTTCGGCAAGACCCAACAAAACGGACATAGCGGAAAAAGCATGAATACAAAATGCCGAGAGGAATTGCAGCCCCGCCTGTGCCGCGTACAACTCAGCCGCCAGCGGGCCCAGAAGGCTCACCGCGGGACCGCCGGTCATCACCCAAAGCAAACGCCGGGCTAGATTGCCACTCTCCGGCGCTTCCAGCTTAATGATTCCCAGCGTGAAACCTTGACAGGAATACAGCTCACGCGCGGCTTGGGAATACTCGCTCGACCAAAAACAGAAACCTGCTAGCCACGCTGCCAGCAGATGACCAAGCTCGTGCACGGCGATGGCTGCCGTAAGGGCCAGGCCTGGAAGGACAACGAACGCAGTCACAATTGCACGCAAGTTCGGCAGTGGTGAAATCGCGGCTGCAGCACGACTCAGCATCGGCAAAGCGATCAACGTCAAGATGACAGTGCTGCTCAAGAAGAAGTATTCGCCAGAGCTTATGCGGCCTCGTCTTCGCGACTCCACTGGGCGCAGCACATCGAGCACCGGGGTTGAAGTCGGGGAGTATTTGGCCAGTTGCCGTGTGTCAGGCGCAAGTTCCATCGGGGAGTTTTCGTTAGTCGAACGTTATCAGCGCAATCATAAGTTTATATCGGTGTTTTCGCTGCTAGGCTGTGGTCGGTGAACTTTGGTTACCTGCCGAGTTACTAAAGAGCGTCGTCGACATCGGCGAATCTCCGGCCGCGTCGAGCAACGCTTTCATTCCGCCGGCTGCATGCAACCGTCCCGGGCGGCTTGACAGCACACTTGCGTCGTGTATTGTTGAGCCCTGATCGGAGCAAACTCCCATGGGCACAGATGCTTTCATCGGAATCCTCATCGGCTTTGTCGCTTGGTTCATGGTTCGCTGCCTGGCCGGGGGCGTTTACACGGTGAACCAAAGCGAGCGCGCGGTCAAAACCAGTTTCGGGCGGGCCGATCGAATTGCCGGCGCTACCACTCTCAACGATCCAATCGCAGCGTCTCTAGACGCTGACGAAAAAACCCGGTACAACTATCCGCAGGTTCGGGTCATCATGCCCGGCGGGCCGTACTTCAAAATGCCGTGGCAAAAAATCTACAAAGTGTCTGTCGCCACGCAGACGGTCAACATGGCCTTTGATCCGGAGTCTCCCGGCGCCAACAAAGGCGGCACCACCGTTGAGTCAGTCACCAAAGACCAGCTCAACACCGGCTTGACCGGGCAGATTCGTTACCGCATCTCGGAGCGGAACCTCTACGCGTATCTGTTTGGCGTGATGAATCCGATCGCTCACGTGATGGGCTACTTCGTCTCCGTGTTGCGCGAACGCATCGCCACCTTCGAAGCGCCTCCCGACCCTGCTGCCGGCCCGGCGGCCGCGGGCAGCGGCATCTCCATCAATGACCTGCGAAAGAATCTGCGCGACCTCAACGAACACATGGACCGCGAGTGCAGCTCTTCCGAAGCACGCTACGGCATCGTGCTTGACGCCTCGCTGATCACCGGCATCGATCCTCCGCCCGAAGTCGAGTCGGCTCTGGCCGCGATCAACACGGCCCACAATATGGTTTCCTCCGACATCAGTCTGGCCCAAGCCGCTGCCGATCAGCGAATCGAGCAATCCAAGCGCGCCGCTGAGATCGAGTCTTTGAAAGCGCAAGCTGAGGTCCAACCCCTGACCGCGCTGGCTAGCCAGCTTGCCGTGCTGAAGAAGACCGGCGAAGGCGCGCTGCGAGCCTACGTTCGCAACGTCCGCCTGGGCGTCTTTGGCCAGGCCCAACAGGTAGTCATGGAGACGAAACGATGATCCTGCTACTTGCCGCTCTAATCGCATTCGCCGCCAGCTTCCTGTTGGTACCGATGATCTTCGCGCTGCTGCGCTTCTTCGGGCTCTACGCCGTGATCGAAGAAGGCGAATGCTATGTCTATGTCCTCTTCGGCAGGGTGGTTGCTGTCATCAACGAGCCGGGATTGCACATCCTTCTCTTCAAGCTTGGCCTCAAGGCGCCGATCGTGCGCTGGATGGGCAAGCTCTACGTCCTCGACATGCGCATCGACCAGCAGTACCTGCGCAGCCAGCCCGTGAACTCCGAAGAAGGCGCCCCGATGGGCATCGGCATCTGGTACGAGATGTTCATCAGCGATCCCTTGGCCTTCCTCTTCAAGAATGCCGACCCGCGCGGCTCGCTGGCCGCCAACGTCAGTAACTCGACCGTGCGTTGCCTCAGCAACCTGAAGCTGGCCGACATGCTGCAGAACCGCCATGCCATGAGCCAGACCGTCCGCGCCGAGGTATCGCCCCAATCACACGAGTGGGGATACAAACTCGGCTCGGTCTACATCCGCAAAGTACACTTCCGCGATGCGCAGATGATCCAGCAGATCGAAGAGAAGGTGGTCAACCGGTTGCGGCAGGTGACGTCTTCGATTAAGCAGGACGGCGCCAATCAGGTCAGCATCATCACCAGCACGGCCGAGCGGCAGGCCGCTGTCGAGTTTGCCAAGGCCGCCGCCATGCGCCCGCAGATCGTAGGCGAAGCGCTGAATCAGGTCGCCGCCGATCCGGACGTTGAAGTCGCCATGTTCGAGATCCTGGAGATACAGAAGATCATCGACAGCAAGGCGCGCATCACGCTGCTTCCGGAGAACAGCGGAATTCTGCCGGAGTTGATGGCGACCGCCTCGGGTACGCTCGACCCCTCGTTGCCCGGCGCAGTACTGCGGAAAAAGGGAGCCGCGGCGACTTAGAGGGTGGAGCAAGCCTTAGATTTGAAATTTTAAATTTCAAATTTTAAATTTCAAATCTAGGCCTGCTCCACCTTCTTCTATCTCCATGACTCCCCGCCCAACGTCACCCTCAATCCGGCGCGGAACGTGAGGGGCAGCGCGGGAAATCCGATGACCGGGTCGTAATGCTGGCTGGCTAGGTTTTCGACCAGCGAATAGAACTCCAGATGGCGACTGACGCGGTAGCTGCCGCTGAGATCGATCTTCTCGTATCCCTGCTGCAGGTTGCGATTGGGCAGCAGCATGCCAGGCCCAAAGAATTGGTCGAAGAGGAATGTACTGCCGTCACGCCGGCTCACCAGGTTACCGCTGGCCGTAATGGTGAATTTTGGCTTGGAGTATCCGAGATAAAAGCTACCGCTGTGCGGAGCACGGTTGAACGGGCGGTTCCCGACCAGCGGCGAAAAAGCTCCGATGGGAATCGTGGGGAACGCCGGGTTGAACGATGGCGAAAGCTCGTCACTGGAGAACGAGCGCTGGACGACGCCATCGAGATACGTATAGGCAGCTCGCGCGCTGAAGCCGTGGCCGAGCGAAACTTCGACTTCAGTTTCCGCGCCCAACGCTCGTGTGGCCAGCGAATTTACAGATGCTCCGAACAAGGGCGGCTGGCTGGTGACTTGTAGCGCAATCGGCTGGGGCACACCTAACTTCTCCAGTGCCCCGGGGTCGCTGATGAACTCAATCAGATCGGTGAACCCGTTGTGGAAGAAGGTCACGCCGAAACGGGCACGGCCATTCCAGGCAAATTGTTCCAGGCCAAAGTCAAAACTGCGGGAACGTTCCGGGCCGATCGGAGCAATATGAAACTGCGCGATCGTCTGCGCGCCGCCCGGCTGTTGCGACAGCAAATTGAAGAGCGATGTTTGCTGGAAGAAGACATCGACCTCTTTGATGCCTAGGCCGTAATTGAATTTGAGCTTGGTTCCGTTGAATCGCCCCGTTGATTGTGGGCGAAACAAATAGTACGCCAGAGAGACACGCGGGGTCGCCGCCACTCCGAACACGGCGTTGTTCTCGATTCCGAAGCCCGCTGTGGCGTAGAGCCGGTTCCAAAGATTCCAGTGCAGCTCGCCGGTATAGCTGAAGTTGTTGCGCTCGATGGGAGCGACTCGCTCGTTCTCAAAGCGGAACCCGAACAGCGCGGTCAGATGCGGGTTGACGGTGTAATCGGATTGAACGTCGAGGAAGTCGCGGTTGGTCAGGATGGGCGTTCTCTGCGGAAATGTTCCGGCAAAGTCCAGGATCGCCCGGCCGGTGGTGCTGAAGCCGTTGGCCCCCCTGATAGTAACGGTGTTGCCAAGAAATTGTCCGGAGACAGGATCGAAGATTCCTGAGGGCGTGGGATTGACGTTAAGCGAATCCAACCGCACTGCCCCATAGCGCAGAAGATTATGCCAACGTGACGAGGTCTGGTTAGTGAGCGTAGCGCTCACGAAAGTGTTGTGCTGGGTCAGGAACGAGTCGTCAGGGATGCCAAAGAAATCGATGGCATTGGGCTCGCCGACGGTTGCGCCCACGCGCCGCACAGTGAGCCGCAGGTCGGTGGAGACCGCCGGCGCCCAGCCAAAGTTGCCGGCATAGGTCGCGTTGTGAAAGGTAGCGTTCGGCTCGCTGTTAGCGGTATCTAAGCGGGAAAACTCGGAAAAATAGTCGAACTGATGGAAGGTCCCGCCGAGAGACGCATCCTGATGCAAAGTGCGGAAATTTCCCGCGTCGAACGCGTAGGCGAGCCGCGGTAAAGGTGTAGTGCCGCGGCTGGTGGTCAGACTAAGAACGCCGGCCAGCGCGTCGGCGCCGTAAAGCACGCTATTGGGACCACGCAGCACTTCTTGGCGATCGATGCCCGTTGTCAACACGCCGCTAAAATCAACCCTGCCGCCGATTTCATTGATAGGAACACCATCCAGCAGGACTTTATTGGCCGTGCTCTCCCCGCCGCGGATGAAGAGCGAGCTAGTGAACCCTCGCTGTCCGGTCGCAACAATCTGTAGGCCCGGCACTTGCCGCAGAGGTTCCAAGGCCTCCAGCTTCTCTTGAAACTGATCGGAGGTGATCAACGAAACAGACGCTCCCACTTGAGATTCCGGCAACGCTACTCCGGTGGCAGTAACGACGATCTGCTGGGAAACGCTGCCCACAGCGAGTGCGAGATCCTGCGTTACCGATTTGCCCTCGGTAACGTAGATCAGTGAGCTTTGCTGCAACGCGAAGCCCGCGGCGGACGCCCGAACCGAGTAGTGTCCCGACCGCGGCGCGGAAAGTTGAAAGTTGCCTTCTGCATCCGTGGTGGTGGTGGCGATTCGAGTACTTCCCTGCAGCAGTTCCGCCGTCGCTCCGTGGATCACAGCGCCCGTGGGATCGGTGATCACACCGTGAATGCTGGCGGTCTCGGCAGCGAAGGCGGAGGTGAGATAGCTGACCAATACCAGGAGAACAACCCAGGATCTTGTGGCACAGGCACTCTTGCCTGAGCCGAAGTGTCCTTCTTGACGAAGCAAGCACCCCGGCCTGCCGGGGTGCCACACGCGTCTGATGGCTCTAACTACGGGCGAACCCTTAACCAGCGGTGAACCAACAAAACGAGAAACATCCATAACCATTCTCCTTCCTCTCGGAAGAGGAACACGAACATCCGCAGCGCGACCGGTCTCCTGACTTCGCGACCCGGCACCCACAGACCTTCCCGCCTTGCGGCAGTGGCCTTCCGGATTTCGACAAACGTCGCTTACAGTTGCGGGGGACGGGCCCCGTTCGCGCCCGCTTTTGGCGCGAATGGGCAGAGTAGCGGCTTCTCACCGCTTTCCCGAGCATCGCGTTGCAATTTACAGAGGCGCAAACCGCACCGGCCTCCAGCGGACTTAGCAGACAGCTGCTCCGGCTCTCCCAACGAAGCCGGAACGCCCAGGATGGGCATCTGGCCGGTCTCCTGACTTACGCGTCAGCGAACTGAGCGCCTTCCCAGGGTTTCCAGTGGCATTTTGCTCAGCTCTCAGCGAATACAGTTGCGGGGCAGTGGCGGATTTTCACCGCGCTTCCCAACACCAGATGGAGATGATTTATATCTGAGCCGGGCCCGGCGGTCAAGCGGCGTTCGAGGGCCGGCCTTATTTTCCTTTTTCCCTCTTGACCTAGAGTGCGCTCTAGCATGTCTAATAAATCGCAGGCGGGGGAGTTCTCATGGAGCAATCGCAAACCGCAGGAGCAAGAGGCTTCAACATAGGTGAGCTGGCTTCGCGAACCGGCCGCAGCATTCACGCGATTCGCTGGTACGAAGCCCAAGGCCTGATCCCCGGCGTCTTGCGCGACCGGGGCGGCCGGCGCGTCTACAGCGAGCTGCATCTCAATTGGCTCGACCTCATCGACCGGCTGCGCCGCACGGGCATGTCCATTGCCCAGGTCCGCGTGTATACCGCCTTGGTGAAACGAGGTACGAGCACGCTTCGGCAACGTCAAAAGATGCTCTCACTCCACCGTGAACGCGTCCAGGCGACGATTGCAGAGTGGAAACAGGCATTGGAGCTTATCGATCGCAAGATCGACTTCTACGGACAGTGGCTGACCACGGGGCGAAAGCCAAGAATTCCCCCCATAAAACCACCAAGATCGCGGAGAAAAAAAAGGAGAACAACGTCATGAGCACGGTCGCCAACAAGCAACTGATGCAGCACATTTTTAGCGAGCTGGCCAAAGGCAATTCCAAGCCCCTGGTCGAGAGCATGGCCGATCAGTTTAGTTGGACTATCACCGGCACAACCAAGTGGTCGAAGAAATACGACGGCAAGCAGGCCGTCGTTAAAGAACTGTTCGGCGCACTGCGCGCCAGGCTCGCGCCTCCCATCATTACCGTCGGTCACCGCTTCATTGCTGACGACGATTACGTGGTCGTTGAAGCGCAGGGTAAGAACACGACCAAAGACGGGATTGCTTATGCCAACACCTATTGCTATGTGTTTCGTCTCGGCCATGGGAAGCTGCAGGAGATGACCGAATATCTGGACACAGAACTGGTTACGGCCGCCTTGGGTGATCCGCAGCTTTAGTAGTTCAGAGCCGGCAGCCCAAAAACTTGCCGCAGATGAACGCACATGAACGCAGATCGTAAGAACCCTTCCTTGTCTTGGGAACCTTCCCAGGTGGACCCGCAGTTCATCTGCGTTCATCTGCGTTTATCTGCGGCAAACGGTAGGTTTTGCTCTCCAGACACGTTCCAGACACGGTTGGCCGAGATCCCACCGAAAATTCCGGTTTTCGGAACAAGCTCCTGCTCCCCCGTGCGTTGCGGGGCACGGAAGCACCAAATTCCGTTTTCGGAACAGGCGCGAGAATTACCAAAGTTCCCTATACTGGAAACGTAGACTTGACGCCGATTTCCCCTGGGTCTAGATTTTGCTTTCGCTCTTGAAAGACATGTCTAACCTCCTATTTGCGCTGTGGATGAGCTTGTCGGCCGGCATGCTCGTGTTGTTCTTTTACGCAGCGTATTTGAACTGGCGCAACCGGCGGATGCACGATGTCGAACTGGGCGAGATCATCCCCTCGTTTCTTCCCGTCGACGTTGCCGCTTTTGCGGAATTGATTCGCCCGATCTCCGATGATCCGGCGGAGCACACGCGTTCCTGCGAAGAATTCACGAAACTGGAACGTGAGAGGGTGCGCCTGACCATCGATTGCCTGCGGCGCATGACCCACAATGCCGCGCTGCTGCAAAAGCTGGGGTACAGCCAGTTGCACAGTCCGAACGACCTGATCTGCTCACTGGCCCAGGAGATGATCGATGCCGGCGTTCATGTGCGGCTCTACACGTTTATAGGGTTGATCAACTTGCATCTGCGCAGCTGGTTTGGCTTCGCCGTTCGGCCGACGTCACGCCCTACGTTTTTCGAGGTTCCGGACGTACTTTCCTCCAGCCTAATCCCGGCTTACGAACTGCTCAAAGACAAAGCCGGCAACCTAACCTGCCTCAAGTTTTCCAGTTTACATGAAGAGCTGGTTCAGAGCTTGTAAGGTCATTCTCCGTCGCGCGGAGATCGCTTTCCTGGTGCAATCCACCCTTTGAGAGTCGACTCCCATCGGCGCGCGTCTTCGAGCATTTCCGGCCGCAGCGGCGCAGGAGTGCGCTGGTCGAATGTTTTCTTTTTTGGCCAGAAAGTATAGAGCCAGATGAGGCAAGCCAGATCGAAGGTCATTGGAGCGAGTTCATTCACGATCTGCTGATAGTGGCTCCGCACCCACATCGATGAGCCGACGAGAGACCCGGCATTACCGATAACGAAACCGAAAGCAATTCCAAAATCGTACTTGGTCCACTCTCTGCCCATCACCACCATGAGGACAAGAAAGAAAGCTAGCATTGCCACAACAAAAAAATCGAGAACACGATCCTGTATGATGAGCGTTGCGTACTTGTCGCGTGGCCGCAGAGTAGCGAACCAGCCCAGGAAGATGATCACCACGCCTGTTACCGCGAACAGGTAACGATAGATGTTTGTCTTGTAAAATCGGGGGAAGAGGCGCACTCCAAATAATTCGTAGACCGCCAAGATGTTAAAAACACCAAGCACCAAGTCAGAAATCCAGTAAACATAAAAGTAGGTACGAGCGTCGCCGAAATGTTGGGCAGCAACGCGGACGACACCGTCAATTCCTGCCGTAAGAATATAAGTGAAAAAAAAAGGGATCTCACGGTGGAGTTTCCTCCACACGAGGATCCCCGCTAGCATGGCGATAACAGGCAAAGACATCCAGTCGACAATGCCCCAGAGCCAGCTTGTAAAGGTCATGGATGCCGCAAGCCTACCTCAGCACCTCAGAATGCGCAACGACCTTACACCGACTACCGCACTCCGCCTACTGGGGGTGGAGCCTGGGGCCCCGGGCCAGCGGCTGCTTCGCCACTTGCTCCCCACGCCAACACCAACACAAACACGACTACACGCAATGCGATCCTCATAATATCCTCCAATTGTTTTGGTTTTTCCCGAGCTGAAAGAATTTGATTCCCAAACGATGTAGCAAACGCGCAAAAATTACATGAGAATTTGCCAAGAGAAAAGGAGATATTGTCGCCGAGTTCTGAAAACCGAAACCCGCTCGGCAACTCCCAAAAACCATCAACTCGCGATGGGTAAACACTTAACAAAGTGCACCATTCGCCTCTATCTAGCAAACAATTTGCAGAGACATCACGGTGCGTTCTTACGCCGGGCGTTGCGGTCGAGTGTCGCCAGCACACTATTCGAACCAGCCGCTCCGGTAGGCCACCCACCAACAGGCAATCGCCAAGGGAAAGGTCAAGAGCAATCCCCACACCAGCGGCAGCACGAAGTCCAATAACAGTCCAACGCTCAGAAACAAAAGCCAAAAAATTTTGCGCTGCATGTTCGTCGAGTCTCCAGGCTATCCGTTGCCTTGACCATCGAGCTTGGCATGTTGCAGGTGAAAGCCGGTGGCATCCTGATAAGCCTTGGCCACAGCCAACAGTTTAGCTTCGCCGTAGAGATGTCCCAGGAAGGTCAAGCTCAAAGGAGTACCTGGCCCGCCGGGATCGACCTCTCCGTTTTCGCGAACGCGGGGCTTGGGGGCGTCGTCACCACGCACCCCGTTGGGCAGGATGAGCGCAGGATGGCCGGTGAGATTGGTGATCAGCAGCTGCGGGCTGAAGGTCGGCGCGACGATGACATCCACCTGCTCGAATACCTTGTTCACTGCGTCCATGGCCAGGGTGCGGGCGCGGTTGGCCTGGATGTACTCCACGGCGGGAATGAAGCGCGCGCTGCGGAAGGTGTTGGGCCAGTCGTCCTTGCTTTGCTGGCTGAGGAGTTTATCGCGGCCGCTGCGAGTGAGGTCGTCAAACGCGGCTGCGGCTTCGGCCAGCAGGATGGAGCGCATGGCCTGATAGGGAAACTTGGGGAACTCGACCGCAATCAGGTTGACGCCCATGGTGCCCAGCTTGGCCAGCGCAGCTTCGTCGAACTTGTGATCGTATTCTCGACGTGCCCGCGCCATCTCACGATTGGCGGCTTCTTCGTCGCGTTTCTTCTTTTCGTCGGCTGTGAGTTCTTTTTCTTCTTTCGGCGGTTCTGGCTGCGTGACTGGCGGGAGTTCGAAATCCGTCTTCAAATAACCAACGCGCAGTTTGCGCCAGTCCAGGTTTGCATCCCAGTTGAAAGCCGCGTCCTGTACGGTGCGATCTCGGCCATCAGGGCCGTAGATGGCGCTGAGCACCAGGGCGCAATCTTCCACGGCGCGGCAGATGGGCCCGAGCTTATCCATGGTCCAGGAGAGAGCCATGGCGCCGGTGCGCGGAACCAGGCCAAACGTCGGGCGCAAACCGGTAGCACCGCAGCGGGTTGAGGGCGACGAGATCGAGCCCAATGTCTCCGATCCAATGGCGAAAGCCACGCAGCCGGCCGAGGTGGCCGAAGCCGAACCGGCGGAAGATCCGCTGGAACCTTGCTTCGGGTTCCAAGGATTGCGCGTCATGCCGCCGAACCATTTGTCGCCCTGCGCCAGCGCGCCGAGCGTGAGTTTGGCAATCAAGACGGCGCCGGCTGTGTCCAGACGCTGCACCACAGTCGCGTCTTCATCGATCTTCTGGTCCTGAAAACCTCCGGCGCCCCACGTGGTCGGATAACCCTTCACTGCCAGCAGATCCTTGGCCCCCCAAGGCAATCCGTGCAGCGGCCCGCGATACTTCCCGGCTGCGATCTCGCGGTCCGCATCTCTGGCTTGCGTCTTGGCGCGGTCTTCCGAGAGCGTGATGACGAATTTCAGCGTGGGATCGTAGCGCTTGAGCCGCTCCAGGTACATCTCCGTCAGCGCGGAAGATGAAACCTTCCTGGTCCGCACCAACTCGGCCAACTGGCGCACCGTGTAGAACGCCACGTCTTCCAAGTTCTTCGGCGCGGCTCCCTGAACGGCGGGCATGGCGGGCGCGGCGGAGATTTTCAGTGGCCGTCGCTCGGTTTGCAGCTTCATGCCGGGCAGAACCGGATTAAACAGAACTGCCGGCGCCACGTCATTCTTAATATGCAAATCGTAGATGGCGTTGAAGCTGCCGGTGAAGTTGTTGAGCGACTCCAGCATCATGTCCTTGTATTCGTCCAGGATGTGAACGTCGGCAACGGTGGCGGCATTGTCGATCATCTCGCGCGTTACCTTGCCTTTGTCGTCGGCCATGGCCCAGAGAACTCCGGGCAGCAATGTGCTGGTCAGTCCAAAACCGGAACAAACTGCGAGAAAGTCCCTGCGATCGAGCATGGAGGCTCCTTGGATATTTGGATATTCAGTGGACGCACATTATAGACGGAAGGAGGCTGCGAAAATGATGCGACATCGCAAGCGCCATGACTAAAATTCTAAAAATATTTGAAAACCTGCGGTTCCTCCGGTTTTCAATTTCCCGATTACTCAATTACCAATCTCGCCGGGTATCCAATCCCTTTCGAAATCCTTTGAGGGCTGTCATCTCGACCGGAGCGCCGCCGGGATTTGGTTCCCTCAAGAAATGTATCGCGCGGAGTGG
>Ga0209648_10000095_pt1 | contig 55778 bp, 40 predicted proteins | sample GraSoi2013_115cm_FD_185830 | JGI IMG/M metagenome (GOLD analysis project Ga0209648, IMG submission 185830) | Grasslands soil microbial communities from the Angelo Coastal Reserve, California, USA - Sample 9_17_2013_115cm (SPAdes) (version 2) | ecosystem: Environmental > Terrestrial > Soil >... | reverse complement strand
AGTTTTTCAACTTCTTCATCCACCCGCTCCACCCGGTGTTCCGGATTCGGGTGGTCGGAGAAAAACTCCGGGGGATTCTTGCCTTTGGTCTCCGCTTCCAGCTTTTCAAAAAACTGCGCCATGGCGCGCGGGTCGTATCCGGTATCGTAGAGAACCTGGGTGCCCATGACGTCCGCCTGCGATTCCGCCGTTCGCGAATAACGCAGCAGCACACCGCCCGCCGTGAAATTCCCCAGCGTCGTCAGGAGCGCGCCGCCGGTGGTATCTCCAAAAACCGCGCCGAAGATTCCCAGGCCGGTCTCCGCCAGCATCGCTTTGGTGGCTTGGTTCGTGCCGTGCCGCAGAGCGACGTGCGACAACTCATGCGCCATCACTGCCGCGAGTTGCGCTTCATTGTCCGCGGCTTCGATTGCGCCGCGGTTTATGAACACATATCCGCCGGGCAACGCAAAAGCATTAATGGCTTTATCGTTCACACAATGAAATTCGAACGGATACTGCACGCCGCCGGTAGGCAGCTTTTGCGCCAGGCGTGTGCCCAACTGCGTCAGGTACGCATCCACCTTCGGCGCATTGCAAAGCGGCAATTGTTTTTCCGCATCGGTGGCAGCTCGCTTGCCGAGGGTAATGTCGTCTTGCGGAGAAAATCTGTTCCAGCCTGGTTTAAAAGAAGTTCGCTGCGCCGACGCGCCTGGAATCAAAACCAACGACAAGCCCAAAAAGAACCGGACCGCCAATTTGAGATGTGCTCTGGGCGCCCCCAGTCGTTTCCTGGCGTTCCCTGTGAGAGTTTCCCATTTTGACCCACGGGTGCTCACGTCAACCTCCGAAAAGTCCTGTGAAGAAGGATGGCACTCCTCCGCCAAAGGTTACTTTAGCACTCGGTCGCTAAGAAAAGAAAAAGCCGGGGCGGTCGTCGACCCGGGCTGAATTAGAGAGAAGAAGTTGGCTTAGCGAACCATGCGTGGCGCAGGTTCCGGCGAAAGCGTCACTCCAGGCGTATCCGCGGACTTTCCGCTCTTCGCGGAAGCAGCGCGCGCCGGAATAACCGGTTCCGCCTTGCGCGCCGGGATCGCAAGGTTCTCACCTTCGCGGACGAAGGTCAGACTGTCTTGGTCCTTGTTCCAGTCGATGCAAAGGAGATCACCCAGGTGAACCTGTTCGGTCGCCAACAGGTTTGCCAGTGGATACACCACGTGGCGCTCGATGGCGCGTTTGAGGTGCCGCGCACCATAGCGCTGGTCTGTGCCTTCCTTCAAGAGGAAATCCCGGCCCGGATCGGTCACGCGGAACAGGAACTGCCCCTTGGCGGTCTCGAGAACGCGCTGCTGCACTTGTCCAAGCTCGATTTCGAGCACCCGCTCGAGCTGTTCGCGCCTCAGCGGATGAAACACCACCACTTTGTCGAGCCGATTCATGAATTCCGGGGAAAACTTGCGGCGGGCCGCTTCCACAGCCGTTCGTTCGATCTTTTCATCGAAGCCGGCAGCAGGCTTCTCAGTTGGCCGAACAAAGCCCATGCCGCCCTGCATGAGCTCCGTAATTTCGCCGCCGCCGAGGTTCGATGTCAGGAAAATGACAGTTTGGGAGAGATCCACCCGCCGGTTGTCGCCCAGCGTAAGCGTGGCCTTATCCAGCATCCCCAGCAGCAATTGCCACAGAGCGTCGCTGGCCTTTTCGATCTCGTCAAAAAGCAGAAAGCTAAGCTTCAATTTTTCAGTGTGGCTTGCCGCCAAGGCTTCCTGGGTAATTAGGGGATGGGTTTCGCGGTGGCCCAAATAGCCTGGAGGCGACCCAATCAACTTGGCAATTTCGTGCGAGTGCTGGAATTCTGCGCAGTCGACCTTGATCACGGTGCGAGCGTCCCCAAACAGGATCTCTGCAGCCGCTTCTACGATGCGGGTCTTTCCGGAGCCGGTCGGCCCCAGGAACAGCAGGTTCCCAACCGGGCGCCCAGGCGAGTTCAGCCCGGCGCAAAAAACCTGAAACATATCCACGAGGGACTGCACACCCTCTTCCTGCCCCACAATCTTTGCCCGCAAGGACGAATGAAAATCACACGTGTCGGTACTTCGGATGGTTGGATCCAGTTGATGGCGGACGGCGGCTTTCATTTCATCAACCCTTCTCGCGTCTAGCTCCCCCAAACGCGTTGCGCGTCTCACATTCGCGCTCCGACTTGAAGTGTTGCATGGGGAATGCCAATCGTTTCAAGAGTTTCCATGGTTGAGAACCGATGCAAACTCAACAACATACAGGATTTGCAGTTCTGGAAACGTCTCAAATGGTGAGACACTGTTTCATCAAAGTGCAAAAATGAGAGCGTTGAAACAGTTTGTGTCAGTCGGCCAACGACAAAAAGAGGCGCTCGCTCCGACGGGCGCTCCCAAAACAAGTTAAAGCATTGCTTTAAGAATTTGAGCGATCTTGCTTCTTGCGCCCTTGGAGTGAACCTGCGGGGCCGCCACCGGGCTGCGCCGCCCGCGATTTCCTATCCTCCAGTGCGGTCTCCGACGGTGCGTCGACGGACTTCCCGTCTTTCGCCTCCACAACGGCAGCCTTGCCTCCAGCTCCTTGCGCGACCGCTTGCACCAGTGCGCCTTCGCCCTCCCGGACAAAGGTGAGCTGCTTGTGGCTCTCATCCCAATCGATTCTCACCAAGTCGCCTAGGCTGACCTGATCCGTGGCCAGCAGGTTCGCTAGCGGGTAAACAACGTGCCGCTCGATAGCCCTCTTCAGGTGGCGCGCGCCGTAACGCCGGTCGGTTCCCTCCTTCAAAAGGAAGTCGCGTCCGGCATCGGTCACGCGAAACAGGAACTGTCCTTTGGCGGTGTCCAGCACACGCTGCTGCACCTGTCCCAGTTCGATATTCAGCACTTCCTGCAACTGCTCGCGTTTCAGGGGGTGGAATACCACTACTTTGTCGAGGCGGTTCATGAATTCCGGTGAGAATTTGCGCCGCGCCGCCTCCACCGCCGTACGCTCCACCTTTTGATCCAGGCCATTAACAGGCTTGTCGCCCGGCTGGACGAAACCTATGCCGCCGTGCATGAGCTCGGCGATCTCGCCGCCTCCCAGATTGGAGGTCAGAAAGATCACCGTGCTCGACAAATCCACCTTCCGGTTGTCGCCCAGCGTCAGCGTGGCCTTGTCCAGCATTCCCAACAGCAACTGCCACAGTGCATCGCTGGCCTTTTCGATTTCGTCGAAGAGCAGGAAGCTGAGCTTCAGATTGTCAGTATGGCTCTTTGCCAACTCTTCCTGGGTGATCAGTGGATGCGTCTCGCGGTGCCCCAGGTATCCTGGGGGCGAGCCAATCAGCTTGGCAATTTCATGAGAGTGCTGAAATTCCGCGCAATCTACCTTAATCACGGCTCGGGCGTCGCCAAAGAGAATCTCCGCGGCCGCTTCCACGATACGCGTCTTCCCCGAACCTGTCGGCCCAAGAAGCAGTAAATTCCCCACCGGGCGCCCCGGCGAATTCAATCCGGCGCGAAAGACCTGGTACAAGTCCACCAGCGCCTGCACGCCCTCTTCCTGTCCGACAATCTTCCCTCTCAGCGCGGTCTGGAAATCGATCGTGTCCGTGCTGCGCTTGCTGGGGTCGAGATTAAGGATGTAGTCGCTCATGGCCGCCTCCTAGCGAACCCGCGATGATGGGCTCGCACCGCCGAATCGCCCGCGTCCGCGGCCAAACTGGTCGAGCTTGACCTGGATGGTTGACTGCAGGAGTCGCAATTGCACGAGCAACTCCCGTGCCACCACGGGGGACTCAGAAATTCGGAGAAGCGGCGGAAAGACGTCCGCCAGTTCGAGATTGAGGGCTCGAAGAGAGGAAACAAGTTTTTGAACCATTGGCGAGTTGGGATTTGCCAGGTCCACTTGGCCGTTCAATTGATTGCGCAATGCTTTCCAATTCAGCTCCACAAACGGATGCTTTTTGGAAACTTCCCGCACCACATCATCGGTAATACGCGCACGGGCTCCGAGACGCGCCAGATGGAGCTGCCGCACTTTTCCACCGCGGCGCACGCTGTGCACCAGGTAAAGCGCATTTCCTTTGCGGCGGACGAAAGCCACGACTTCACCTCAGACTTCCTTCAACTCGTGTAGTGTAATTCTCTTCCACTACACTCTACAAGGTTAGACACATTTTTTTGCAAAAAGTTGCATCCAATCAGTAACGCGTCCAACGTAGTGGAACTCGCGCGCAATTCCTCATCACTTTTTTTGCTGTGTTTCATTAAACTTTCGCATCCTCGCTTCATTGCGCCAATCCTCTTCGTCGTCCCCTACTTAATTAGATGCTTGCCGTTTCCCGCCGCTGCTTGAATTCATCGGCAGCGACCAGCTATTTCATTAAACCCGGCGGCGCCATTTTTCTCTTGTTCTTCCCCCGTGGGACACCTACGATGCCACACGAGTTTGTTTGGATCTTTGTCCTGGAGCTGGTTCGCAAATGTCTTGGGATCCGGTTTTTCGCTTCGTGCAACGAATTCCCCGTGGCCGGGTTCTAACTTATGGGGCGTTGGCTAGAGCCTTGTGCCTCCCGGGCGGGGCGCGGAGCGCAGGACGCGCCATGGCCGCCACTCCTTCCGGCAAAGGCATTCCCTGGCATCGTGTGATCGGTGAACGCGGCAAAATCCTGATCCGCGAGCCTTACGCTTCCCTGCAAAGAAAGCTCCTCGAAAGCGAAGGCGTCAAAATCATTGAGTCTCGCGTGAACCTGAAACACCATCTCTGGAAGCCGCCAAAGAAATTCAGCCTGAAATACGTACCCTCGAAAAAACGTATTAAAAAGTGAAGCCGCAAGCGTATGTCGGCGCGTTGCCAGCCACACGCCTATCTGCGGTATGCTATACCCTCTTTGCCCAGTGCGCCCTAGTCTGGTGGGGCGGCAAACATGGCCAATTCCATTCTCCAAGTCGAGAATCTCATCAAGCGCTACGGCGACGTCGAAGCTGTCCGCGGTGTCAGTTTTAATGTCGACGAAGGCGAGGTTTTCGGTCTGCTCGGGCCAAACGGCGCCGGCAAGACGACCACGGTCGAAATTCTCGAAGGCTTGCGTAATCTTGACAGTGGGCGTGTTTCCGTCTGCGGCCTCGATCCGCAACGCGACTCCTCGGCTCTCAAACACGAAATCGGCGCCGCTCTGCAATCCACTTCCCTTCCCGACAAAATTCGGGTCATGGAAGCTCTGCGGCTCTTCGCCAGCTTTTACAAGCGTGGCCGTAAGCCCGAAGAACTTCTCAAGCGCTTTGGCCTCGAAGAAAAGCGCAGCACTTTTTATAGCCAGCTTTCCGGCGGACAGAAGCAGCGCCTGGCCCTCGCCATGGCCCTCGTCAACGATCCGAAAGTCGTCTTCCTTGACGAACCCACCGCCGGACTTGACCCGCAAGTCCGCCGCGAGATTTACGACATCATCGAGGAACTTCGCCGCGAGAAAAAAACCATCCTGATGACCACGCACTATATCGAAGAAGCCGAGCGCCTTTGCGACCGCGTCGCGATCGTGGATCAAGGCAAAGTCATCGCCCTCGGCACACCTCGGGAACTGAAAGCCCACTCCGGCGGCGCCACGCGCATCGAGGTCCGCCTTTCGAAGCCGGCATCCAACGGCGACCTGAAAAGTCTCGAAGGCGTTACCGATGCGCGCGAAGTCGGTGGGACCTACGTGCTTCACTCTAAGCGCCCGCCGCAAACCATCGTTTCTCTCGTCAAACATTTGGAAGCGGAAGGTAACGAACTCGTCAGCCTCGAAATCGCCACACCTTCTCTCGAAGACGTTTTCATCGAAATGACCGGAAGGAGGCTACGCGATTGAGAAACTTTGCCAGCCTGACCCGCACGCGCATTCTGCTTGCCCTGCGCAACAAAATGTTCTTCTTTTTCAGCGTCGTCTTTCCGCTGGGCATGTTTTTCCTTTATGGCGGCATCTTCGCTCGGGGGAATCCCCGCGCCGTCCTCTATTTCCTAGGCCCGGTCATTGCCTTCAACGTGATGGGTAGCTTCTGGGGACTTAGCGCCGCTCTGGTCATGTTCCGCGAACAGGGCATCTTACGCCGTTTCCACGTTACACCCGTCACCGCCGCGGACATGCTTGCCTACAGCCTGCTTGCAAACTTTGTCCTCACCCTTCCTACCATTTCCGTCGAGATTTTCCTGGCGCGAGTCGTCTTTCATGTGCCGAGCTTGGGCAATCTTTTCTCGCTCGCTGTTCTGGTCACCATTGGCACTATTTCTTTTGGCTCTCTTGGCCTCGTCGTCGCAAGCGTTACTAACACCATGCAGGAAACCCAAGTTCTCAACCAGCTCATCTGGCTGCCATTGATCTTCCTTTCCGGCGCCACATTCCCGCTAGCTTATTTGCCAGTCTCCGTGCAACACTTCGGCCTCTTTTTGCCTGCAACTTATCTTGTTACTGCCCTTCAGAGCGCTATGTTTCAATCATTTTCCGTGGGGCAAGTTTGGATACAGATTCTGGCGCTCGTTTCCTGGGCCGTTCTCACTTTCTTTGTGGCTGCGCAGTTATTTCGCTGGGAGCCAGAGGCCAGGATTCCTCGCAGCGCCAAACTTTGGGTCGTGGCGACGGCGCTGCCATTCTTTCTCCTTGGCGTTTGGGAAAACGGCCGCGGCGATATCCTGAAACAGGCGCAGAGCGCTTTTCATTCCCTCGATCGGCCCGCGAGTTCGGAGCAGCCTGCCAAGTCCAGCCAGTGACCAGACAGCATTTCTAGCTGCACGCGCCAATTTGGTTCCGGCAAGGCATCTTCTTGCTCATACCCCGCATTGACGCTCCGTCCCGTGTACCGTATTCTGCAATTCCGAACTGCACGGCCCCGAGTAGCACTACCAAAGAGGGAACTTTTATGCCCATTCAGGCGACCGAGAAAATCTGGCACAACGGTAAATGGATCAATTGGGACGACGCCAAACTTCACGTGCTTTCGCACGTCGTGAGTTACGGCTCCGCGGTCTTCGAGGGCATTCGCTGCTATGAAACGAAGCAAGGCCCCGCCATTTTCCGCTTGCGCGAACACATGCAGCGGCTCATCAACTCCGCGAAAATTTATCGCATGGAGCTTCCCTTCTCCGTCGATCAATTCGCCAACACCGCTTGCGAACTCGTCCGCCTGAACAAACTAAATTCCTGCTACGTCAGGCCCATTGTTTTGCGCGGTTACGGCGACGTCGGCGTGAATCCCCTGAACTCGCCCATCGACATCTACATGGCCTGCTGGACCTGGGGCGCCTATCTCGGCCCAGAGGCTCTCTCCAAAGGTGTAGAAGTCGGCGTCAGCTCCTGGACCCGCATTGCCCCGAACACTCTTCCCGCCATGTCCAAAGCTGCGGCGAATTATATGAACTCGCAGCTCATTCGCATGGAAGCCGCCTTCAACGGCTACAGCGAAGGCATTGCTCTCGACGCCGATGGCCACGTCAGTGAAGGCTCGGGCATGAACGTTTTCCTCGTGCACAACGGCGTGCTCTACACTCCGCCCCTCGCCACCAGCATTCTCCCTGGCATCACCCGCGACGCCGTCACGAAGCTGGCGGAAGACCTGAATATCCCGGTGAAGGAATCTGTCATACCGCGCGAAATGCTTTACATCGCTGATGAAGTGTTCTTTGTCGGTACCGCCGTCGAGATCACGCCCATCCGCTCCGTCGATCACATCCAAGTCGGCAAAGGCGTCGCGGGACCAATCACTCGCAAACTCCAGGAAGAATTCTTCGCTATCACCAGCGGCACCAAGCCTGATCGTCACAACTGGCTCACTCCAGTCAACGCCCCCGTCGCCGCCGCCACGCGCTGATCCGATCAAGCGTCAATCCGCTTCTCAGGGGCTGGCATTCCGCCGCGCATTCCGGCTAGAATGCAGCCGTTCGAATCGAGCGCACTTTCCTTTCTTCGCGCGGAGGATCAACGATGTACAGCACATCGCAGAAACTGATTGCGGAATTCCTCGGAACGTTTGCGCTGATTTTCTTCGGCGCGGGCTCCATCTGCACGGATCAGTATTTGCACGGCGCTGGCGGCGGCCTCGGTCTTCTTGGCATTGCGCTCGCCCACGGTCTGGCCATCGCCATTATGGTTTCCGCGCTCGGTCACATCTCCGGCGGACATTTCAATCCCGCCGTGACCATCGGCTTCTGGGTCACCAAGCGTGTGAACACTGTGGACACGATTCTCTATTGGGCCGCTCAACTTGCCGGCGCAACCGCCGCCGCCTTTTTGCTGAGAGCAGTCGTCCCCGAAGAGACCTGGCGCGCCGTCGCTCTGGGCACCCCAGAACTCGCGCGCGATTTTCCGCGCTGGGCGGGCATGGCCCTTGAAGCCGTAACCACTTTCTTCCTCGTGCTTACCGTGTTCTCGACCGCGGTTGACGAAAAAGGGGCGTTCAAGTCCATCGCCGGCTTCGGCATTGGCTTCTCGATTACACTGGGAATTCTCGTCGCCGGTCCTCTTACCGGTGCGGCTTTAAATCCCGCGCGTGCCTTTGGGCCTGCGCTCGCTGCAAACCATTGGGCCAACCACGGCGTCTACTGGGTCGGCCCGCTGGCTGGAGGATTTGTCGCCGGCCTGCTCTACGATTCGCTTTATTTAAAGAAGGCTTGAACCCCGAATTAGCCTCGAAGAACCTGTCCCCAGGCTCAGTTAACTAGCGCGCAACCTGCCTGCGCAGCTTGCTTGCCCGTCCTTCTGGCCGATGCTACTGTCGCCTCTTAGCTGCATTCTTGCGGAGTTCACACGACATGGCCATTAGCATTGACGATCTTCTTCGCCGCGCGGTTGAAAACAAAGCGTCCGACTTACATTTGAAAGTCGGCAATCACCCCTACTTGCGCATCGACGGCCTTCTCGCTCCGCTGACCGATGTACCACGCGTCACGCCCGAAGAAATGCTCTCCATGGCTTTCAGCATGATGACCAACCGCCAAAAGCAAAAGTTCAAGGAAACGGCGGAATTGGACATGGCATACGGTGTTGCGGGCTTGGGCCGCTTCCGCGTCAACGTCTTTCAGCAGCGCGGCAATGTCGGGATGGTTTTGCGCGTTATTCCCACGAAAATTCGCACCAACGAAGAATTAAATCTGCCCCCGGTCATCAACAAGATTTGCGAAGAGCAGCGCGGCTTGGTCCTTGTCACGGGAACCACCGGTTCCGGTAAGTCCACCACGCTGGCGGCGATGATCGACCGCATTAACGCCAACCGTGCTGATCACTTGATCACCATCGAAGACCCCATCGAGTTTCTGCACCGCGACAAAAAGAGTTTCATCAATCAGCGCGAAGTCGAAGTGGACACCGCGAACTTTTCCACCGCCTTGCGCGCTGCTCTGCGTCAGGACCCTGACGTGATTCTGGTCGGCGAAATGCGCGACCTCGAAACCATTTCCACCGCGCTGCTCGCCGCGGAAACCGGCCACATGGTTCTCTCTACTTTGCATACTCTCGATGCCACGGAAACGATTCAGCGTATTATCGCGGTGTTTCCGCCGCCGGAACAAAAACAGATTCGCTTGCAGCTTGCCGCCACGCTGAAGGCCGTCATCTCGCAGCGCCTGGTGCGCCGCGCCGATGACAAAGGCCGCGTGCCCGCTTGCGAAATCATGATCGCCACCGGTTACATCCGCGATTGCATCATCAACGCGGACAAGACGCGCTTGATTCATGACGCTATCGGCGCCGGCACCAGCCAGTACGGCATGCAGACGTTCGATCAGTCGCTCTTCGACCTCTATTCGAAGCAACTCATCACCCTCGATGAAGCCCTCGCACGCGCCTCCAACGCCGACGAATTCAAGCTGCGCATCCAAGGCATCCGCTCCGCCTCCGACTCCGCCCGCGAGGAAATGGAGCGCCAAATGGCCGACTTCGAGCGCTTCGCCCGCAAGTAGCAACCGTTTCTTCCGCGAGAAAACGAACTGGAGGGCCTCGTCATGCAAAAGAAGATAATCTGTTCGTCGATTATCCTGCTTGTTTTTACAGCTTTTGGTTCGTACTTGTCGGCGAATAGCTCCCCGCGGCCCCTCCGCAAGAGCGAACTCCTCGCTCTCGTTGCTGCCGGGATACTCCCTGAAAACACCGCCTATGAAATTCGTTCGAAGGGACTGAACTTCGTTCCTGACGCAAACTACAAGGCATTGCTGAAATCCGCTGGAGCCGACGCCAAGGTTTTCGCCGCATTGTACTCCGCCAAAACAAGTTCTTTCGAAAAATCGGACAGCCCCGCCGAAACCGAACTCCTTCGGCACTTGAGCCGCGCGGGAAGTCTAATTGTTGCGGCACAGCTCGACGACGCCGCAAACGAACTCACGGCAGCCCTCGCCGGCAATTCGGGAAAACCCGAAATTGGTTTTGTCATGGGCAAAGTCCTCATCGAACAGGAGCATATTGAGGAAGCCGGACAGGTCTATTCAGAAATCTTGCGCCAGGATCCCGATTTTCCTCAGGTCCACACCAGACTGAGCTTTACTTACTATCAGGCCGGAAATGCGGAAGACGCCCTCCGCGAAGCGAAAACAGCTCTGGAGCAGAATCCCAGCGATCCGGTAGCCCGCATGAATGCCGGCAACGCCTTGATCAATTTGCGCAAGTTTGACGCCGCCAAGTCCGAATTGCAGCAAGCGATTCGCAGCAAGCCCGATTACGAACTGGCCTATGCCAATCTAGGAATCCTGCTAGCCGACATGAACGACCTCAATGGCGCCATTGCGCAGTACAAAAAGGCTCTCACCCTGAAACCCGATGACGTGGGCACGCGGTATAACCTAGGGTACGCTTATGGAGAAAAGGGCGACTTCACGTCCGCCATCCGCGAATACCGCGAAGTCAAGCGCCTCGACCCGAAACGGCTCGATGCGCGCCAGAATCTTGGTTCTGCCCTTATGCACCAAGATCCCGCGGCGGCTATCAAGGAATTCCGCGAGCTTACTGCATTGGCCCCTGATTTCCCTATCTGCCACCAATGCTTGGGAAGTGCTCTCCAAACAACCGGTAGATTGCAGGAAGCCGAAAAAGAGTACCGCATCGCCGTGGAACTCGATCCCGCGGTTCCGGATCCGCACAATGGTATTGGGAACATCCAGGAGGCTCTAAAGAATTACGACGAAGCGCTTCGAGAATATCGTAGAGCCGAGGAACTCGACAGCAACGATGCCAGCGCTTACAGGAATGCGGGTCGTGTTCTCCTTCTGAAGAAAGACTTTCCCACCGCCATCGCCGAGCTAAAGCGCGCCGAGCAGCTCGACCCAACCGATTGGATCAGTCACGATCTCCGCGGCCAGGCGCTGGAGGGTTCCACCGACCGCGATTCCGCCATTGCCGAATACAAAGAAGCGCTTTCCATTGCGCCAAAGGAACTGCAAGCGCGATTGGATCTCGCTCTAGCACTCGAAAAAAAGGGAGATTGGATCGCGGCCCTGGATAACTATCGCCGGGCCGCTCTCGATGAAACGCCGCCCAAGATGGGTATTCCTCAGCGTGTCTTTGACGCGCAGCACAAATATCAAAGCGCTCAAGAACGCTTCCGGCAGCGCCTCGCTGATCTTCGCAGCTCGGGCAAATCCTCGGAAGCCGCTGCTCTCGAAACTCGCTTGCACGCCAGCGAAGCGATACCCAACTTGGACGAAAAATTCCATGCGGCTATGCAAGCCGCAACGCAGGCCATGGTGGAAAAGCGTTTCAATGACGCTGAAACTTCCGCCAAACAGGCAATCGAAATTGCCGAGAAAATCCAGCCTCAGGACGGACGACTTCCCGAAGCATTCGCCCAGCTAGGTAACGTCTACGCTTGGCGGTTGGACCATAAACAAGCGGGAGAAGCCTACCACCGACAGTTGCTCCTCTCCGAAAAGCTCTACGGCCCGCAATCGCCCTTGATTACCGCCGCGCTGCGAAATCTCGCGATGCTCGCGGTTGCGCAAAAGGACTTCGCCGGATCGGAAGCGTATTACACTCGCGCGCTCGACCTAAATCAGAAAACCTATGGAGCAGACAGCACTGAGTACGCGAATCTCCTGCGCGGCCTCGCCCACACCTACCTCATGCAACAGGAGTACGCGAAGAGCGAATCCACTTTGCTCCGGGTCATGGACCTTTACGAGAACATTTACGGTCCCGATGACTACCGCATGGCCATTCCCTTGACCACCATTTGTTACGTCTACGATCAGTGGGGCAAACCGGACAAGTCCGCGCCTTGTCACGCACGCGTAGTTGCTTTGGCCGAAAAGCAATTCGGTCCCGACAGCCCGTCTCTCGTCCGCGATCTGACCGCCGAAGCCGACGCCCTTCGCAAACTTGGCCGCGTCGACGAAGCTGACAAAATCCAGAAACGATTGCAAACGCTTCAGTCGGCTCAGGCAAACCCTAACTGATTGCCATTTTAGTTTCCGATGCCTGCTCAATTTTCAGTTCCGGATGCGATGAGCGCAAAATGGCCGACTTCGAGCGCTTCGCCCGCAAGTAACGGCTTTCGAGTGTCGCGCCGTGCGCTCTAATGCCTTTTCCAGAGCAACAAGTCGAGTGGATGCTCGCCAACCGCGCGAAAATTCTGCGATACGCCTTCGTGCCCCAGTTGCTTGCCGCAGTGGCTTTGCTCAGCCTCGCGTACTTCACCGGAAAAACCGACGTCCATCTCCTGTTCAACGGTGTCCGGACCCAGGGCAAGATCGTGGGCTTCCAGCGTAGGGAACTCCATACGCATCGCAACCCCAGCTCCAACGGCGTGTACGGCCGCACGGTGTACCTCCCAATCGTCGAATTTGAAGCCCGGGGCGACAAGGTGCGCTTCGAGGAGCGCAAACTCGTCGCCCAAGGCGAAGCAGTCGGCTGGCCGGTCACCGTTCTCTACGATCCCGGCCACGCGTCCGTGGCGATGATCGACCGTCCTTTCTGGAACTGGATACCCTGGGCCCCGGCGCTCGCTATGGGCGCGTTTCTCGCCCTCGTTTCGCTCAAGGGTCTCATCGCCTTCCTCGCTTTTGCTCCGCCCGCTTCCAGTGTCGCCGGCGCGCCGAAGGAGTTGTCGTGACTGTTATTTCGTGCGCGGCGTTCGTTACCTCTTTACTTCCTTACTTCGGTACTTCATCCTCTCTTCGTGTTCTCCAAGCCCCGCCGACTCGAAACCGAAGCCGAGCTCTATGACGTCGCGGTGCGCGCGCTGATGCGCCGCGCGCATTCCATACACGAAATGACGCAGAAACTGGAGCGCCGCAGCGATAACAAGCTGCTGGTGCAAGTGGTAATAGCGCGCCTGAAAGAAAACGGCATGATTGACGACGCGCGTTACGCCAAACAGTTCGCGCGCCAGCGCACCGAATCCCGCAAACAAGGAAAATACCGCGTCGCACGCGATCTACGTGCCCGCGGCATTCCTGACCGGCACATTACATCCGCCCTCGAAGAAGTTGCTCAGACTTCCGACGAAGCCGCCATGGTCCGCCAGCGCATCGAGCGCAAGCTGCGGTCGTATCGCGGGGAAATTGATGAGAAGAAGATGGCTTCCATGTACAGCAGCCTCCTCTGCGCCGGCTTCTCCGCAGACGTCGTCCGCCGCGAATTGAAGGCCATAACGAGAGAAGAGGTACCAGAAGTGGAGACGGAATAGTCCCACTTTCAATAGGTTATGAATATTTTCCAGTTTTACTTCACTTTTCCTTTGACTTCCATTTAATTTATGCTATACTTACTTCTGTAGATCACTGCGTTTGGAGTGCGGGAGCTTGTTTACCCTGAGCGGAGCCGAAGGGCCCCGCTTTTCTTTTCCTGGCTGTCATTTCGCCCTTTGCTAATCCAAAACAACCTAAATTGCGTCCTTTAGAATCAATCAATTACGAAATGCAAATTTCATAAGCCCTTTCCTTTGATATTCATGCAAATTGCCCGGGGGTAGGGGGGGTGTATCGCCTCAAAAGGGAACCTAGGAAGAGGCTAGATTGCTGCTCGTGCGGGTCTCTGCGATACTTCTACCATGAAAATTTGTTCGGTGTTGCGGCGAACGTGCCCGGCAAGGGCACGGAATAATATGACCGGGGAACGCCACCAATAAAATGACGGCCACGAGCACAAAAGAAAAGTTCTGGAGCGGCAACGAAATCCGCGAAGCTTTCCTGCGCTTCTTTGAAAGCAAGGGCCACCGGCGGGTGCGGAGTTCGTCGCTCGTTCCGCATGGCGATCCCACGCTGCTGTTCACCAATGCGGGGATGAACCAGTTCAAGGACGTTTTCCTCGGCCTCGAAAAGCGGGACTACACACGGGCGACGACAGCACAGAAATGCGTGCGCGCGGGCGGCAAGCACAACGACCTGGAAAATGTGGGTTTCACCAAGCGCCACCACACCTTTTTCGAGATGCTGGGCAATTTTTCCTTTGGCGATTATTTCAAGAAGGAAGCCATCGGTTACGCATGGGAACTGGTCACCTCCCCGCAGTGGTTCAGCATCGACAAGAACAAGCTGTACGTCACCGTGTTTGGCGGCGCGGAGGTTGCGCCGGGCAGCACGCTGGGCGTTGATGAGGAAGCGGAGGGCTTCTGGATCGGCCAAAAGGTTCCGGCGGACAGAATTTTCGCCATTCCTGGACTGAAGGAAAATTTTTGGGCCATGGGCGACACAGGCCCCTGCGGACCGTGCAGCGAGATTCACTACGACATGGGGCCGGAGGCTTCCGATTTAGGTCACACGGATTGTAAGTTCGGTTGCGACTGCGGCCGCTTCGTCGAAATCTGGAATCTCGTTTTCATGCAGTTCAACCGCTATTGCGAAGCTGAAAGAGCCGGCAACCAACATACACAGAAGGAGATTGAGAAGGCGGCGGCAAAAGGAGTGTCAGTGCACGAATATGCGGGCTGTCTTCGACTTGAGCCCTTGCCAAAGCCATGCGTGGACACCGGCATGGGCCTCGAACGCACCGCCGCCGTCCTCCAAGGCGTCATCTCTAACTATGACACCGACCTTTTTGTCCCGTTAATGAAGCGCGCCGCTGAACTCTGCGGCGTCGATTTCGCGCGCGAGGAAAAACTCGAAGAGGGCAAAGGCGGCGCCGCTTCCCTCCGCGTTATCGCTGATCACTTCAGGGCAGCCACTTTTCTAATCGGCGACGAAGTCATCCCCTCTAACGAAGGTCGCGGCTACGTCTTGAGAAAGATTTTGCGAAGGGCTTTCAGCCATGCCAGAAGCATGAATCCAGACCATTGGCCATTCATTTCCCACATGGCCGGAGCGGTGCGCGAACTAATGTCAGGGTCGTACCCGGAGCTTGAAAGTGCGGCCATGCGGACTTCCAAATTGTTGGATGCCGAGGAAGAGCGTTTCCATCGCACAACCGAGACCAGCCTGGAAAAACTCGAATCTGATATCAGACCTCTGCTTGCTGAGAAGCATCTCGCAGATCATCCTGACGCCACGCAAGAAGAATTGGAGAAGATTTTTGGAAAAGACGTGCAATGGGGTTCATTAAAGCCGCGAAAGAACCCTGTGTACTCCGGGGAGAAGGCGTTTCGCATATACGACACTTACGGCCTGGCGCGCGACTTCATTGAAGATGTCCTCAGAGATGCAGGCCTTTCTTTTGACGCGGAAGACTTTGACCGCGCGATGGAGAAGCAGCGCGCCCGCGGACGCATGCCCTTTTTGCAGGCCGCCGAGTTGGTTGGAGGAGGGTCGGGAACTTCGACGCGTTCGGAAGTGATGCCTTTCTACCGCAAATTGGCGGAGACGTTTAAGACGGAACCGGACTTCTACCATGGAACGAGCGTAAAGGATTCCCGGATTGAAGCAATCATCACAAAAAATGGTTCGGTCAGTGAGTTGAAGGCGGCAGAGAGCGGCGAAGTCGTACTCGACCGCACGGCGATTTATGCGGAATCGGGCGGGCAGGTGGCCGATACCGGCGCGTTCTATGACAACTCGGAATCGCAATTGCTGGCGGAAGTGAAGGGCGCGTTTTATCCTGTCGCTGGGCTGGTGGCACACAAAGTTGTGGCCAAGGAAACGCTGCGCGTGGGCGACCGCGTGGCGGTGGTGGCGGATGCGGAGCGGCGGGCGCGCATCATCCGCAACCATACGGGGACGCATCTGGTGAATGCGGCGCTGCGAAATATTCTGGGGACGCACGTGAAGCAGTCCGGGTCGCTGAATGCGCCGGAGCGGCTGCGGTTTGATTTTTCGCACTTTGCGCATGTGGATGCGGAAGAGCTGCGCGACATCGAGCAGCAGGTGAACGACGAGATCCGGCTGAACACCGAGATCGAAACGAACGTGACTTCGCTGGAAGAGGCGCTGGCTTCCGGGGCGCTGGCGTTTTTCGGGGACAAGTATCCTGAGAGCAACGTCCGCGTGGTAACGATTCCCGATCCGCGGGCGGCTCGCGGGTTGTACTCGAAAGAGCTTTGCGGCGGAACGCACGTGCAGCACGTGGGCGACATCGGCGTGCTGAAGATTGTGAGCGAAGAGTCCGTGGCCGCCGGCGTCAGGCGAATTTTTGCGGTGACCGGTATCGGCGCTCTTGAGCATTTTCAAAAGCAAGCGGACATCCTGCGGCAGGTGGCCAATCAGCTCAATGTTGGCGAGGACAGCATCCTCGCCCAAGTAGAGAAGCTGTCACAAACGGCCAAACAGCTTGAAAAGGAGCTGGAGGCCCAAAAGCGTAAAGGGGCACTGAGCCAAGCTGACGAGCTTGATGCCCTGATTCGTGAATCAAGAGAACAGGTTGCGCGGGAAGCGATGGTAAAGGGGAACTCTCAAGTTCAGCTTGTCAAGGGCGTAAAAGTGGCTTGGAGCCGGGTAGAAGGTGTCAATAGACAACAACTTAGGGAGATTCTGGACAAATTGCGCCAAGAGATCCGGAGCGGGGTGGTCGTTCTAGCTTCCGTCGAAAACGGAGACATTTCGCTGATTGCCGGGGTGACTAAGGATCTGACGCCTAAAGTCAATGCTGGCAAGCTGATGCAGGCGTTAGCACCTATGGTAGGGGGTAAGGGGGGCGGCAGGCCGGACATAGCCGAGGCTGGCGGCAAAGACCAAGCGGCCCTGAAAAGTGCCCTATTGAGTATCCCCTCCCTGGTGGAAGGCTTGTTATAATTGGGGTAGATGGCCTGTGGACTCAGGGTGTGAGGCCGGGGAACGCCCAACCAGGTTGTTTTGGGCTTTAGGCCTGGGTCGAGACGATCCTAACCCCCAGCGGCTCAGCGGTATGGCGCACCAGGAGGTCCAGGGCTTATAGTACGGAAGTCGCATTGACCACATCGAGGCGCTTTAGAATAATGGCGGCGGTGTGGCTGGGACTCGAATCTTGGGTGTGCCTTACCGCAGAGGCATGGTGAATGGATAGAAGCGCGACAAACTGGGGATGGCTGGTTCGGGCGACGCTGGCTCTGTGCGCGGTTTTTTCCACTTCGTTTTTTGCGCCATTATTTGCGCAGAACGTCAACGGACACATCGCCGCAGTCGTTGAAGATGACGGGCGGCGTTTTTTTGTGAACGTCGATCCGCCAGCGAAAGTCAATCTGACTGGCTCCAAGCCCCGCGCCAATATTTACCTTCCCGCGCAATCTTCTTTCACTGGACGCAGCTGGGCAGCGCTGGAAATGGGCCGCGACGGCGTGGAAAAACTGGTTCGCGAAGCAGCGGATCGCCATCGCGTGGATCCCGCGCTAGTCCGCGCGGTGATCGAAACGGAATCGAACTGGAATCCCAAGGCGTGGTCCCACAAAGGCGCCGGCGGATTGATGCAGCTGATTCCGACGACAGCGCAAAAATACGGAGCTTCCGACGTTTTCAACCCGCAACAAAATATCGACGCAGGGGTTAAGCATCTCAAGTGGTTGCTAGAACGATACAACGGCAACCTCGACCTGGCCCTGGCGGCGTACAATGCGGGAGAGGGTGCTGTTGACCGAGCTCACGGCGTTCCCGCGTTTCGAGAGACGCGGAATTATGTGCAGAAAGTGCAGAACGCCTACTTCCGGCCGGGCTCAGGACGTCTTGCTGACGCTTACGTCAACTCCCGCGCCATCCACAAAGACGTTTCCCCGGATGGGCGCATCATATTCACGAACGAATAAAAGACAGTTAGCAGCGGGTAGTGGAGAGTTGGTAGCTTTCGAGGCGCCCTATTGCGGCCCTCGAAAGTTTTTGTAGTTATTGCTGAAGAGAGTTCCGGTTTCCGGCTACGATAAGAGCGACGTTTGGGGGATGTAGTTTGAAGCTGGGGGAGAAAAAAATTTCGCGAGAGAGCTTCGCCCGTCTTTCGCCGGTTTTTGCGGCGGTGGGCTTTGCGCTTATGCTTGCCACTGCGGCGACGGCGAAATCGAATGCGGAAGCGGCTGCTACCGCAACGGCGTCGCTGAAGCGCCAGTCCGCTTCCACGCAATTTGCGCGGGCCGAAGAGCAGCGCGCGGCGCTGAACAGCAAACCTACCGAAAAACGCACGCTGGCGGATTACAAGCAGGTGGTTACGGGCTATCGCCGCGTCGCCTTGATTACGCCGCGAGCTCCGGAAGTGCCCGATTCCCTGCTGGCCATCGCGGAACTTTACACCGAGATGGGCGACCGGTTTGGGCGAAGCTACTACCAGTCCTCAGCGGACTCCTACCAGTTCCTGGTGCACGAATATCCGACGAGCAAATATTGCCAGGATGCGATGCTGCGAACGGCGAAACTGCAGCGCGAACAGTTGGGAGATTCCGCGCAGTCGAAAAAAACGTACGAGGATTTCCTGAAACGCTATCCGCGGTCGCCGAGAAAACGCGAAGCGCAGGAAGCGCTGGCGGAACTGGCGCTGCTGCAAAACGGCGACGCGCCGGGCGCGGCGAACGGTGTGGCGACAAATGCGAATGCGCCAACATTCCCCGCTGAGGAAGCGCGCGCGACCGCGCCCATGCACGCAGGGGGCAAATCCGCAAGCTGGCCGGGAGCGGGGGAAATTCCACGCGTGCGGCGGATTCGCGCGGCGGCCAACGGCGATTCCGCGCGCGTGACCATCGATCTTGAAGACAGCGTGCAGTACACTTCGGGGCGGATCGCGAATCCGGACCGGATTTTTTTCGATTTGCACGCCGCGCGGCTGACGCGGGAAGTCGCGCGCGAAGATATTCACGTTGACGGCGGACTGCTGACCGCCGTGCGCGTGGCGCAGAATCACAATGGCGTGGTGCGCGTGGTGCTGGACGTGAATGGAGTAAAGGATTACGCCGCTTCGTTGACAAATAATCCATCGCAGCTAGTAATCGATCTCTATGGAAAGTCGGCGGCGGCCCCGGTGCGAACTGCCAAAGGGAAACGGACGCAGCAAGAGGGGACGGAAGGTTCCAGCGAGAGTGTGACTGCGGCGAAGCGCGAAGAGCGAAGCGCTCAGAATGCAGCAGCCAACAGTTCGGCAGGAAACGCGGACTCCACGCTTTCGGAACGCCCGGTGGTGAGCTCGAAGAGCGCCATCGACAACTCGATTGGCGCTGCGGTTGCGGGGAGCAATTCTTCAGCGATGGCGCGCAATTCCCTGCCGAGCGCGAAAAATGCCAGAGCTAAATCCGTCAAATCCACAGCCACGAATGCAAGACCGGATTTGGTCAAGGCCGCGAGCGCACCTCAGCCAACGCGCGATGGGCAGTCTACGCTGACTCGCACACTGGGACTGAAGATTGGAAGGATTGTCATCGACCCGGGGCACGGTGGCCATGACACTGGAACGATTGGCCCAACGGGCCTGATGGAGAAAGACCTGTGCCTGGATGTGGCGCTGCGGCTGGGAAAAATTATCGAACAGCGGCTGCCGGGAGCCGACGTGGTATACACGCGCTCGGACGATACCTTTGTTCCGCTGGAGGAGCGGACGCGCATCGCAAACGAGGCTAGGGCCGACTTGTTTATTTCCATTCATGCGAATTCGAGCAGGGACCACGCGGCGCGCGGCATTGAGACGTATTACTTGAACCTGAAAGGCTCGGCGGAAGCCATGGAAGTGGCGGCGCGCGAAAATGCTTCCTCACAGGAAGGCGTGCACGACCTGCAGAATTTGGTGATGAAAATCGCCAAGACGGAAAAGATTGATGAGTCCAGGGAACTTGCTGAAGATATCCAGGACTCACTGGCCAAGCGGATTCAAAAGAGCAGCAAGCCGGTGAAAAACCGCGGAGTGCGAAAGGCGCCATTCGTGGTGCTAATCGGCGCGGACATGCCATCGATCCTGACGGAGATTTCGTTCCTGAGCAATCCGGCGGACGAGCAAATGCTGAAGAAGCCCGAGCAACGGCAAAAGGTGGCCGAAGGGCTCTATCAGGGCGTGGTCAGCTACCTGGAGAGCATGAATAGCGTGACGATGAACCTGCCGGCCAAGCCCGGAGCCGGGCGCCCTGCGCCGGCAGCGGTGGAACAATCTCGCAACCAAAACTAGCTAGTTGGTGTCTAATAGAGGCCGGGATGCGAAAGCTCTACCTTATTGCTGGGCTGTTGCTGGCGCTCGCTGCCGCGCCGTGTTCGTCTGCTCAGCTTCTCCCAGACCACTTCGGAGCATGGTCGAAAAGCAACTGTGTTGCTAAGCCTCAGACCACCAGCCTCTTTGAGGAAACCGGCCAGCGGGACAATGCGTCTTGCCAGTTCTCCTCCAACGGAACGAATAGCGTCACGGTGTGGGCTGGAAGCTTCCTCGACCCCAGCAGCGCGTATGAGGTCTACACCAGCGAGATCAACCCGGGAATGATGCCCTCGACGCTGGGGCCAAATTCCGCCATTGACTGCGAGAAGTTGCTGATACTTGTCGGGAATGTTCTCATGAGAGTAGAACAGCCGCGGGAAGTTTCGGCAGAGGACTTCCAACAGCTCTTTGCGTCGGTGCGCGCGCACTCCGAGCGGACTCCGCTGCCGCCGATTCGAGCGTACTTGCCACAAGGTTTTACGGATGGAACGCAAAAATATGCGCTGGGACCAAAGGGGTTCCTGTCCGCACTGAGCATGCTGAAGCGGGAGGAATTCGCGAACCTCGCAGACGAAGTGGGATTTGGCTCTGTAGCAAGGGCTGAAGCAATGATGGCGGAGTATCACAGTGGCAAGGACTCTGCCGCATTGCTGCTGATTGACTATCCCACGCCGCAACTGGCGGAGCAGCACTTGCGACACATGGAGCAGGCGATTTCGTCCGCTGCGAAGCAGGCAGGAACAAGCATTGAGCGCAGGGGCACGCTGCTCTCGCTGGTGCTGCGGCCCTCCTCAGCGGCCTATGGGAATGCGGTGCGGAACGCGATGAACTATGAAACGAACGTGACGTGGAATGAGCCGCACCAGACAATCACCGATCCGCCGCTGCTTTCCACCATTGCCAAGATTTTCATTGCGACGGGCGTGTTTATGGTCATCGCAGTAGTGCTGGGAGCGGCGTTTGGCGGCGTGCGACTGTTGACGAAAATCTTCTTCCCAGGGAAAGTGTTTGACCGGCCGGAACAGATGGATGTCCTGCAACTCGGGCTTTCCGGAAAAAGAATCAATTCCCGCGATTTCTACTAGTGCCGTTCCAACCTGTTCGAGCAAGTCCCTTTAAGAAAGCTCGCGCCATGTTTGCGTCCAAGCCTGATAGTATCCGGCCATGACGCCACACACACTTTCGCGCCGGTCGTTCCTCGCATTTTCGGCAACGCTGCCGTGGGCTCTCTCGGCCCGAGCCGTGAAATCAATACCAGTCGGCCTCGAACTCTATTCCGTCCGCGAGGAATTGAAAAAAGATCCCGAGGGCACGGTGCGTGCCGTGGCGCAAATGGGATACCAGGGAGTCGAATTCTATGCACCCTATTTCGAGTGGTCGGAGAGTAAAACCAAGCAGATGCGAAAGCTGCTGGACGATCTCGGCATCCGGTGCTTGTCGACGCACAACGATAGTCCCTACATGAGCCCGGAGAAGATCGGCCGTGCGCGAGACATGAACCTGATTCTGGGCAGCAACTATGTAGTGATGGCTTGGTCGGACCCGAAGCCGGGACTGGACGGCTGGAAGGCCATCGCGGATTCGCTCAACGCTGCTGCCGATCAACTGGAATCGGCTGGTTTGAAGGCCGGGTATCACAATCACCAGAGAGAGTTTATTCCGATAGAAAATCAGCGCCCGATTGAAATCCTCGCGAAGAGCACCAAGCCATCGATCATGCTCCAACTGGATGTGGGCACGTGCCTGGAGGCTGGTTCCGATCCGGTGGCGTGGATTCGCGCGAATCCGGGCAGAATCCGCTCGCTCCATCTTAAGGATTGGTCACCGGAAAAAGCAAAAGGCTATAGCGTTCTGTTCGGGGAAGGCGCGGCAGAGTGGAAAAACATTTTTGAAGCGGCTGAAAGCGCTGGCGGAGTCGAGTATTACCTCATCGAGCAGGAAGGCAGCCGCTTTTCTGAACTCGACACCGCGCGCCGCTGTTTGCAGTCCTATCGCATCATCCATCCAGAATGAGACCTGTCCGCGCAGGTCAGCGACCGGTCACGAACCTCGCTTGCACATGAATCTCAGGATGGCCAGACTTCCCCGACGGCAGTCAGGTCAGAAGGTGAATTTCCCGCCGAGCTGAAGAACGCGCGCCGGGAGGGCAGTGGTGATCTGCCCAAACGTGGAGTTGCCAGCATTAGTCACCGTCGGGTTGTTCCAGTTTGCCCGGTTGAAAGCGTTAAAGGCATCCACCTGGAATTGTAATTTCATGCCCTCCTTGCCGGGCAAATTGAAGGTCTTCCGCGCTGATAGGTCCCACTGATAGAAGTTGGGCCCGATGATATTGCCGATGGGGGCGCTACCAGCGCCGAGCGAGCTCTCCTGCATGAAGGCGTTCGGATTGACCCAGCAAATCGCTTTGGGGTTCGAGCATGCGCCGCTAAACTCAACGGATTGGCCGGCGACAATATTTGCTCGCCGAGCGATATTCGAGCCATTCGAGCCAGCGGCTTGTGAAGCTGTTGCCGTGAGGGGCGCGCCTGTCTGGAAGTGCATGAGCCCGCTCAGCGACCACCCCTTCACCAGGTAGCCTGCGAAGCCCTTCATGCTCTTGCCCCAGGGCGACTCAACGATGAAGCTGGTCGCGACGATGTGTGTAGCGTCGAAACTCAATTTGCCATAGTCAAATTGCTTCCAATTTTCCACCACACCGCCAGTTTGCGTTCCGCCTGCCACTGGCGCCGTTCCACCATTGACCAAGACGGGGTTGGCGGCGGTGCTGACGAGGCAAGTGAAGGGGCATTCCGGCTCGGGATTTTCGCTATAAGCGTCACCCGCGCCACCGCCGTCTCCCATCACCTTCGAATACGTATAGGCAACCATGGCAGTGAGGATCCCTGCGCGTTTGGTCATGCTGAGTTGCAACGAATTGTAGTTGGAATTGACGTCACTCAGCGCCATGCCAATGCTGGAGTATCCCAGGTAAGGGCGAATCTGGTCTTTCGATAGACCAGCGGGTGCGAAGCCTCCCGAACATTGGTACCCAGCAGCATTTATTCCAGAAGGGCAAGCGAGCGTGTTCGGGTTCGGCGAGACAGGAACGAACCCTTGTTGGGTCCAAACGGCATTGTTTATGCTAGGCGTGCGCAGGATGTGCCGCCCCAGATTTCCGACGTAAGAAGCCTGAAGCAAGATGCCATCCGGCAGTTCGCGCTGCACCCCAAGGCTATACTCGTAAGTGCGCGCAACCACCAGATGTGGATCAACCCCATTCAGGCTTAGGGTACTTGGAGCTGGCACCGAACCCGCGCCAGGAGCCGAATCGAACTGCGACAATGAGGCGTTCGTTCCTGAGATCGATGCTGACTGCGCCCACGGCACATAACCTTGGGAGTTGATGCCGTTGCCCAAGACGTTGCCTTCCGGCTTATCGTAAAAAATGCCGAAGCCACCGCGAATCACGGACTTGTTGCCAAACGGCGCGTAAGAGAAGCCCAAGCGTGGTGCAAACAAGTGCTCCGCTTGATAGAAGCCGCGCGCGGCGGTGTGGTCAATAGCAGCCAAGAGCTGCGGATCCGCCGAAGTGACGGGAACCTTGTTGGCTTGATCCGAAGGCACTTGTCCGGGTAGTTGCAAACCGTTGCATTCCACCGTAAGTATCGGAGTACCGACAACATTAAGCAGAGGGCCGCTGCAAAGGCCCGGAGAAGCAAGGTTAATACTGCTGGTCGCCAGCCCACCCGTAAACGTCGGTTCGAGACTCGTACTAAATGCGTATGGGCTGAAGTTCGTCATGTTATTGCCCTGAGCATAGGTGGGCGTTGTGTATATGTACCGTAGGCCCAAGACGAGACTGAGTTTGCGCGTCACCTTCCAAGTATCCTGGAAGTATGACTCAAAATCGTTGAAACGGAATTGGCCAACAGTGACGGCCGAATTTTGTCCGAGAGTGTTGAAGTTCCCCAGGAGCGCGTCAGCGAAGGGGTCCCCGGTCGAGTTTCCGTTGGGCGTGCTTGGAGTGATCACGCCCGCAGTTGGGCTGAAATTGAGAGTGCCGTCATAGTTCGTGCGCGAGTTCTGAGTTTTGCGATTCCGAGCGAACTCCGCTCCAAACTTTAGCGAGTGACTGTGCTTTTGCCACGTGACGTTATCCGCGGGATTTATGTCCGTCGTGGGAGACGCAAGATAGTTCGGCGCGGGACCATTCACGCCGGCCGGTGCGGCCGTCGGAAAACCCGTGACTGCCGTAAAGCTTATTGTCGGAAGTCCATCAGGGAACTGAGCTGGGTTTCCGAGTGGCGGGATGAACTTGAACCCATAAGGGGTCTTCATCCAGGCGGTACCTTGGACCGGGGTCCTTTGTTTGTGCCAATCCGCGTTGAATTTGACTTCGTTGATGAAAGTCGGACTGATTACATCGACCCACCCAATTTGATAGTTATATCCGGGGCGATGGCGCAGGTCCGGATCGACAGGAATTTGCCCAGCGGTGGCAGGAAACGTCCCGTAAGGATTGTAGATATCAACGCTGTCGTGGATATACCGGAAATAAATACTGTGCTTCTCGTTGGGGTGTTCATCCACGCGAATGATATCCTCGCGAAGGTTCAGGGGCCCCGGGAGGTTAAATGTCAGGTTGTTGGGAACAGTGGTAGTGGGCAATGCTCCCTGCACAGACAATTTAGCCGTAGACGTGTAGAGAGCCGCAATGGCCGCACCGTCTCCGGTGATGCAAGTGGGGTTTATTACATTCGGTGCTGTATAGAGAGTTCCCCCGCTGCAACTCGCGGGGATCACAGCGGGCGTCTTGAGCACAAGCCCGGTTCCGCCCTTGTAAACGTCGGTGAAGTCGCCTGCCGCCTCCGTTGCCGTGGGAAACGTTTCTGTCACCGTAGCAGCCGTCAATCCCGGGTATACCCCGCGAAACTTTCTCCACTCCTGCCCGGCAAAGAAAAACAGCTTTCCTTTCGGCTGGATATAAGGGATGGGGCCGCCAAGGTCCCATCCAAAGTCGTTGAAATGAAAGGCAGGTACAGCTTTGTAGCCCGTCGCAGCTGGACTCGTCAGCTTGGTGCCCTTATTTTCCGCATTGAATGTATTGTTCTGGACGAATTCAAAACCCCCGCCGTGAAATTGATTTCCTCCGCTTCTGGTTACCACGTTGATCGTGGATGAAGCGGAGCGCCCAAACTCGGCGTCATAGTTCGAACTCTGCACGACCACTTCCTGAATGAAATCGACGCCCACCTGATTGAACACGCTGTTGTTCGAGCCGGAGTCCAGATTGAACCCTCCGTCCACGCTCCAGTTTTGCCCGTCCCCCCGCTGTCCGTTGGTAACCGCGACGCTGTTATTATAGTTTGCCGTTAACGCGGCAGGATTGGTGCCCGAACCTTGGAGGGCCGCGCCGGGAATCAGACCGACGACCGACTCGTAGTGACGCTGGTTCAAGGCCAGGTTCTGCACCAATTGCTGAGAGATGGTCGTCGAGATTTCGCCGGACGTTGTATTTACAGTATCTCCGGTCGCAGTTACAGTTACCGTCTCTGTGACTGCGCCGACTTCCAGACTCAAGTCGACTGTCAGACGGCCACCAGCGGATAAAACGTTGCCTATTTTAGAGGTCTTCCTAAAGCCACCCTTCTCTGCCACCACGGTATACGTGCCAGCTGGCAGCTCATCAGCAACGAAGTAACCATTCTTCTCGCTTGTCACAACGCGAGAAATCTGCGTGGCCTCGTTGATGACTGAAACCTTGGCATCTGGAACAGCAGAGCCGGACGAATCGATGACAGTTCCCACGATGCGGCCGAAAATGTCCTGAGCAACCGCGAGTTCCCTCGCCCCAAACAATAGCGACAAGGCGAAGGCAATTGTCAGGGCATGGAGCGCTGCCAAACGAAAGCGTTTGATCGTTCCGCAACTCGTGGGCACGAAATGATTCTTCGGGCGAGCCGGAGACATTTTGATCGCACCGGCTGTGGCTTGCACAGCAAATTCCGCGGTCTTGATCGCATGAGATTTATTCCCGCTATATATCCAAGGGGAAAACGAAGCAAATAGTTTTTTCATTACCTCACCCCCACTCGATTCGAAAGACTTCATCCCCGATAGAAAGAAAACTAGCGAAAAGCTTGGAACTGGTTCCACACCCTAACCGAGCAAAAACCCCGTGTCAAGTGCGAAATCAAAAGAACAATCGGTTCGGTCGCCTTTCCAAATCCTTGCCTGATGCGCACGAGATCCGCGAATCCGATGGAAATATGGCTGTGCTGGTGTGCTAGACTTACCCAGGAAAGAAGGGGTAGAGGGTTTTTCCCACCGAACCTGGGCCAAAAACGGCAAGCGACAAAAGGGTCTTATTGTTATGGAAGCAGTTCCAACGAAAACGACGATTCGCGAGGTTGCGCGGGCCGCTTCCGTCGGCATCGGAACGATTTCCCGGGTGCTGAACTCCAGCTCTCAGGTGAGCCGCGAAACGCGTGCGCGAGTACTTGAGGCTATCCGACGTCTGGGATTCCGCCCCAACGCGCAGGCTCGCCGGATTCTCAAGCGGCGCTCAGAAATGGTCTGTTTTCTGCTGAGCAACCGCGATTTTCTCCATCCCTTTCATGCTCGCATCCTGCAAGGCGTTGAAACTTATGCCAGCAGCCTGAAACAGCATGTCTTGTTCGCTGCGCTTCATTATTCCCCGAGAACGCCTCCCGATAGGATCGACCTCCCCCCTGTTCTTCAGGAGCGTGGTTTGATCGACGGACTCATTCTGGCGGGGACGATTTATCCGAACCTGCTGTGCAGGATCGAATCCATCCACATGCCTTTTGTGGCCTTCAGCAACAATGTCGTTGGAATGGGCGAAGATCAGCAATACGACCAAGTAGGCTTCGATGACTTCAATGGAACGCTCCACGCCACGCGTCACCTGATCGGCAAGGGTCACCGCCAGATTGTTTTCGCGGGCGACATCTCCTACCCGTGGCTCCAGCACCGATTCGAAGGGTACCGGCAAGGAATGCGCGAAAAGAAATTAAAATCTGCGTTAGTCATGGTCCGAAATGCCGAGAGTTTTGTCGATTTCGGTCAAAAGAGCTCAGGGCGCATCCTGTCCCGGCAGCCGCGGCCCACTGCTGTGGTAGCCGGCAATGACGAAATTGCCTACGGGCTTTGGCGATCGCTGCGACAGCAGTCGATCAAAGTGCCGGACGATATCAGCCTGGTGGGTTTCGACGACCGTGAAGAGGCTGTTCTGATGGATCCGCCGCTTTCCACCATCCGCGTCCACAAAGAAGAGATTGGCGAAACCTGCATGAAGATGCTCCTCGAGCGCCTGCATCATCCGCGAATGGCCTTCAGCCAGCGTATCCTGCCAACGGAATTCGTGATTCGCGGGACTGTCCGCTCCCTACACGAATGACGCGGCCTTACGAATCGTAAAAGGGTTCCCAGGTTTTCAGTCGGTACTGAAAATGGAAAAGTAAACTGATGGAACGGAAGTAAGTTAGAAAAATCTGGAGCCGAGAGTGGGAGTTGAACCCACGACCTGCCGATTACGAATCGAAGTCAGCATTCGTGCACCAGGGCGCAGCCAATAGCAGGTTCTTGCAAAACGACTGATTCCATTGACTTTCACAACCATACTGGCGTGCACTGTGACGCATGTGAATGCACCAAACCGAAAAGAGTTTAGGGACAATTCGGGGACAGTCCATTTGACGCGCCGATTCGAAAGTACCAGATTGTCGTTACAGGCTCCCAACCCTCGGACGTGGGTTCGATTCCCATCGCCCGCTTCAATCCGACAGCAGATCTATCTTGCAACAGCCGCGTCTTCACGAACGACTCCTGCCTCGCCTCTTTCGCGAGCCACATATTGGTCGTAAATCCAGCGATACGTTTTTTCGAGACCTGTCCGCAGTGAAGTGTTGGGCTCCCAACTTAGATACTTCTGGATGAGAGTGTTATCGCTGTTCCGCCCATTGACTCCCTTCGGCGCGCTAAGATCGTAATTGCGCTTCAACCTCATTCCGGCAATTTCCTCCGCGATATCCACCAGCTGATTGATCGTTACCGCCTCGCTCGATCCTAGATTGATCGGCTCCAAAATATCCGAGTTCATAATCAAATCGATGCCCTTTAAGCAGTCATCGATGTACATGAAGCTGCGCGTCTGATTGCCCGGCCCCCAGATATCGATTTCGTGTTTACCGGAAATCTTGGCTTCAATCACCTTCCGGCAGATCGCCGCGGGAGCCTTCTCTCGACCGCCATACCAGGTACCCCAAGGTCCGTAAACGTTGTGAAAACGTGCCACCCGTGTGTACAGTCCAAAATCCTCTCGGAAGTGTCGGCACATGCGCTCCGAAAACAACTTCTCCCATCCATAACCATCCTCCGCCAGCGCTGGATACGCATCCCCTTCCTTGAGCGACGGTGCTTCGTACGTCTTCTGCTTATCTGCGTTGTATACACACGCCGACGACGAATAAAAAAATCTCTTCACTCCAAATTTCATCGCCGCTTGCAGCATGTGCGTATTGATAAGCACCGATAGCATGCACAGTGCTTTATTGTGCTCGATGAACCCCATTCCTCCCATATTGGCCGCCAGATTGTAGATGTCGCTGGCGCCCTGGGCGGCCTTCTCGCAGTTTCCCTTCAGATTCAGATCCAGTGAAAGATTCTCCACGTCCTCGAATCTCTGGTACCACTCATCAATCGGCTTGACGTCCACCGCCCTGATTCTCTTCCAGCCCCGGGCTCGCAGCTCCCTGACAAGACTCCCTCCAATGAATCCACCCGCGCCAGTAACGAGAACTAAATTTTGATTATCGTTCATTAGAATACTCCCTCCGAATTTACGCCAAACATACGAAACTCGCCGAAAGTCCGGGCGACATCCTTCCCTCAACGAGCTTTCTTCAGACCCAGTGATTCAAGCAAAACCAGCGTCACAAATTCCCCCCCACAAACCAAATAGCGCCGCCACAGTCGCCGCGGCTCTGTCATCAGCCGGAAGAGCCATTCCAACCCGCGCTCCCTCATCCACTCCGGCGCCTGTGCCACGCGCCCAATATGGAAATCGAACGCCGCCCCCACCCCAACCAGAATCGGCACCTTCAACCGCTCGCGATGTTCATACATCCAGCGCTCCTGCTTCGGCGTGCTCAATCCCACCCACACAACGTCCGCCTGCGCCCTTTCGATCGCTTCGATGATTTCGCCATCTTCCTCCTTCGTCAGCCCGCGAAACGGCGGGCTGTACGTCCCCGCCACCTCCATCCCCGGGAACCGCGCCACAAATCGCGCCGCCAGCTCCTCTCCCACTCCCGGCATTCCTCCATAAAAGAAGTGCCGGTACCCTTTCTTCGCCGTCTCTCTGCAAAAGGTCTCCATCAACTCCGGCCCATACACCCGCCGCCGCATCTCGAATCCATGCCGCCTCCCAATCCACACCAGCGGCATTCCATCCGCCACCACCAGCCCCGCCGTGTTCAGAATCGTTTTGAACTGCCCATCATGTTGTGCCTCCATCACTCCGTGCATCCCCGTCACCGCGATGTACCGGCAACCCCCCCGCCCCGCAATCCACTCCTCCATCCGCCCGACCACCTCCGGAATCTGCACCGCATCTACCCTTACGCCAAGGACATGAAAGTTCCCGTTTTCGGGTTGACCGCTTTGCACCTGCTGGCATCGGATCGTCGTTGTCATGCTATTCTCTACTTCACGACGAAAGTGTTTTCTAGCAACATACACACCTGCTAGTGCGACAGATCCCTGTCAATGCGCTGCAGCGGAGCCAAGCTCACGTTAAGGATGAAGCGAATCCAATTCAAAGAAAGTGTTTCCGCCACATTGTCGCAGAACCTGGTACCCGAGAGCCTCAAGGAACTGATGGATATCTTCTCTAGCGCCAAGTTTCCCTTCCAGCAGGCCGCCGGTTTCAACACAGACAAGAGTCGGTTTCATCTCAGACCAGTTGACTCCCTCGAGGACCTTAAGGTCGTTCCCCTCACAATCGACACTGAGGAAGTCGACGTGGTCTCGCACGTTTGCTTCTCTGCACAAAGAGGAGAGGGTGCGCACGGGAATCTCACGTTCGGCAACGAGCACAGCCCGACCGTCCCCAATGTGTAAAGAAGCAACGCTCTCATCGAAGGTCGTGAGAACGGCTGGAATCAATTCGTAGAGTTTCATAGACCCATCTTGCGAGCCCGCACCAACATTAAAATGCCTGTCAAGCGGCCTGTAGCGTAGATGCTTCTCCGATAGTGCCGGCAGAGGTTCAATCGTAATTCCACGCCAATTATTTAGGTAGAGTAAGTACGTATTGCTGATCCGAAAAGGATGGTTTGCGCCCACATCGATATAAAATCCTGGGCGGTTGTTGAAGTAATCCAGGACAAACCGATCTTCACCGTGCTGCGAAAATATTCCCCTTCGATTGCCTTTCCGTAAAGTGTACCGGTCACGGCAGCTATCCAGGAGAGGGTAGATCGGCAAAGACTTCAGGAAAGACTGCAAAGCGGGGTTCACGTTTCTCGAACCTCAGTTGCTTTTGTCCTTGGATTCCCTACTTCGTCAATCACATTGGAAGCGGCAGACACGACCATCTGTGGCGTGACGCTTCGCAGACAATAGGGCTCATCAAAGATGCAATAGTCAGAGCACGGCCGGCACCAAAACTCGGGCCGATAGACAGCCCTGCTATTTTTGCCGGTGGGCCCATACCACGCCGGTTCCTGCGGGCCAAACACAGCCACAGCAGGTACGCCCATTGCGCAGGCCATGTGCATGGGACCGCTATCATTGCAAATCAAAAGATCGCAGCGCGACAGCATCCCCATGAACTGGGACAAAGGAAGCTGCACATAACTAATGATCGCCGGGTCAACTCCAGTCTCCTGGTATTCCTCATACGGCCCAAGGAACCACAGAATCTTGATATTCTTGCAGCTCCCCAAAGCCCGAGCGACCTCAGCAAAGTTTTCGTTGCCCCACTTCCTCAGGGGAATCCTGGCACCTGGATGAATCCCGACCACAAACTCATCTTCAGAAATACCAAGTTCACGGCAACGCGACCGTCGAAATTCCTGTTGCTCTTCAGTTAAGCGAAAGTCGGCTTCGTGTTGCACGACGGGTAGCCCAAGATGTTTGATAAGGTTCAACCAGATGTCGACGCGATGTACATTCACCAGGTCTGGAGTGACAGGGTCGGTCAAGAAGAATGATCCACCGGCAAAACCATAGCTAACCCTGCGATTGGCCTGCGTGAGCCAGAGCAGAAAGTTGTCCCGCACATCGATTCCCCCGTACATCGCCAGATCAAACTTTCTTCTTCGGACGGCCGAAAGGATCTGCCAGAGGTCAATCCACAGGTGCGAAAAGGGATTGTATTTCTTCCATCTCGAATGGCTCTGCACCCAGGGAAGCTTCACGGTGATCCACTCGTCGGCCACGCCCTGGTTCTCCAGCGTTTTCTTCACCACGTCGCTGGCTAACAGGCAGATGCGCGCCTCGGGAAAGTGCAGCCTCAGATTCCGCAAAAACGGCAAGATAAGGAGCGCATCGCCCAGTTGCCAAGCCTGGAGCACCAGGATCGAATCAACCTTGCCACTCACAGGCTTTGCGGCGGTAACAGTTTCCACCAGCCGCACCAGCGGGTAAGAGACCGCCTGAAACATCGCAATGAATGCCCTCTTGAGTGGCCCGATCTTGACGAGGGCCCCCAACGCGGCTTTCTCCGCGTTTGGTTTGACTCCTGGGGATTCGCGGAGGGGCTTCAATGGCTAGATCCTTCGAGGCGCCCGGGATCCTTGGTCGCCGTCACGTGAATTTGCTCAAAACGCTCTTCACTATGAATAGCGCCAAAACCGAACGACTTTATAAGTCCAAAAACATCGGCTGCGCGTACACCCTGCGGCAAGCCGAGGGGATGGACCTCACCAAAGAAGGCGATGCAGTGCGGATTGGAGAGAGTCGCTTGCATCCCGCGAAGAGCTGCAAATTCGTGTCCTTCAATATCCATTTTCACGACCCTAGGACTCGGCAAGGATTTCTCTTGCGCCAACCTGTCGTATTCGGTGGACTCCACAATTTCCGAGGGTCCATCTCCTTCGGCAAGGTGTGCTGACTGCATAACGGATTCGGGATCGCCCAACACCAGCTTTTTCTTGGCCCTTTCATCACTCAAGGCCATTTTGAACAACTGTACGTTCTTGAACCCATTTATTCGTATGTTCTCGGAGACCCTGCCGTATGCGACCGTCTCCGGTTCGAACGCAACCACTGTGCCCTCTGGCCCCACCGCTTTAGCAGCGAACATACTGAAGAGACCCAGGTTGCTCCCCGCGTCCAGAAACGCGTCCCCTGCCCGTAGACCTGACAGAACGCCGCGCAACATCTTCTCTTCTAGAAACCACGTCCCCTCCACACAACGCAGCTCATGCGGTGTACGCGCTGCAAAACTTACCTCGACATCCCCCAACGACAATTTCAGCGAACCAGGATTGCCCCGCAGCCCGGCATACGCTGATTGCGCGAGTTTGCGCAATCCCAACCCACGAATGCAGGCGCACGCAACCGAAGAATATGTAAGACGACGAACCATTTCGGGAATTTGCATTCTCAACCTCTCTCGAATTGACTCACATCTGTTACCACGAATCCTACCTCGCAGTGATGATGCGCCATAATCACGACGCAGCAGCAGTTGCGCCGCTGGGATATATGTCGCCAAATCTTGCAGAAGGATACTGACTTCTTGCCCGCTCACTGGATTCCTGTGTGAGCAGCGCCGGCGACGCGCACCAGCCGATAACAAGATAAAACGGAATAGCGCCATACGGTGTCTCAACCAGAGGAAAAGCCATTCCGAAGGTTAGCATTGACACCCAATAGATGATCCCGAAGGGATTACCGCCAATCCGGTACGCCTTCCAGAGTAATCGAAAAATCGCGATCTGAAAGAGGGCGAAGGTCACAACTCCAATCCATCCCGTGTAGCCCAACGCGTAGAAAAACGCATTGTGGGGCGTGCGAATAGCTTCCCCTTCGAGGTAGGGAACCAAATCAGCGAGCGCAAATCCGTAGCCGTGGCCCCAGACCGCCGTCTGAACACTTGAGTGTGCGGAATCCCAAATCGCCAGCCACCATACGGTCCTGAACACAAATGTCGCCTCCTGCGAATCCACCGCTGTAGAACCCGCGGCGGCTTTCTCGTCCGCCACATCAGCTCGAAAGGGTGCCATAGCTCGGTCGATGATCTGCCTGGCCGAGATGTCGTATTCCGATCGGCCTTGGGGACTCGGCAGGTGGAGATCTGTGACGTACATCAAGGCAAGCAAGGATGCCAGGACGGCCCCCGCCTGAAGAAGTCGCTTGCCCTGTCGTGTGAGCACGCCCCATGTGACTAGGCCTATAGCAAATGCCAGCCACTCGGATCGAAACTGCATCCCCAGCATCACGCACCCGTTCAAGCCCAGGAGGTACCAGCTACGGCTGAGCCTTTGCTCGTACGCCAACAGACCGAGCAAAGCTACAAACGAGTAAATTGGTTGGCCAAAAACCGGAACAGATGCAGTTTCAGCGCTAACTCCCGGCACATACCATTCAACACGGCTAAGGAACAGGATGAACAGCATTCCGTAGATTCCGTTGAACCAGGCAAAGCTGCGGATGAGCCGGGGCAGAAGATCGGGCCGCGTCAGTCCAGCCCAAAGCCCGAGAAAAAAATAAATCGGATAGTAATTGAACGCGAGGTCTCGCGCCGTGACCAAGGGCGGGTTCCCTTGCAAGATTCCGCGCAAAACTTGAATGATTCCATACGCGACAAACAAGCCATACCAGGTCAAAAGCCCCCTCAAAGCTGGCAGCTTTAGCGCAACCCACAACCACCGGCGCCCTTGAATCTTCGGTCCAAGAAGCAGTAAAAATACTAGAACAACCTCACCAACAAATACTTTCCATGCTGGGATGCCAACATACGCAAAGGCACGGCTCAGGCTCAGGTAACCAAATATGAGTACGCAGGCGATTCTAGGCCACATTTGCCCGACATGCCCTCATTTCTGACCGATTACGCTCGGAAAATAGTAGATCCAACAGATGGAGATCGAATACGCAACGAACCCAAACGCCATACTGGCCGCGGCACCGGCGAGGCCCCACCAATGCATAAAAAAAAACGCCGAAACCACCCCCACGGGGACGGCAATCGCACTTGCAAGAAGATCAAAGTGCGGCTTGTGCGAAGCCCGCATCGCCATCGAATAACCCGTCAAAAAGCCGATAGCTGCTGGAATCAGAGCGAGAATCGGCATCAGCCAGGCATAATTCGTGTATTTCCCACCGAACAAAAGGCGCTCTGTCGGCCCAGAAAAAAATACCAGGAGCCCGGCAAAACACAAACCACCTGTGCCAAGACCAACGCTGGTGAGCATCGCCTTGTGCCGCAGCTGCTGCAGCGACCCCCTCCCAAAATCATATGAAAAAGAAGGCAAAACCAGCAGTCCTCCGGCAAAGACTACCTGCGTCATCACCAGCGAAGGGATCTGCATAGCACGAAGAATTCCTGCCGCCCCCAGACCGAGCAAGCCTGCCGTCAGGAACATCTGGGTCTGGCTCCAGACGGAAGATAGCACCGCGCTCCCCACCAGCCAGCGCCCGTAGATCCAGTTCTCCCGCAGCGCCGCGCGCCACGAAACGTCTGGATCTGCGCCCGGTCCGCTCTTCAACAACCCCAGCCGCCAGAAGAGCAGCCCCACCGCCAGGATGCTTCCGCATCCCATCAGCAGGAACGCGGTGAACGACCCCAGCCAGCCATAATGCCCCAGCACAAACAATCCCGCAGCCACAACTAAAAGATAGAGCCCGCTCGCCACCACAGCCGCTGAGGGTCGCTGCACCACATAGCACATCCGCCGCACGAGCCAGGCCAGAAGCAGAAATGGAAGTACAAGTCCTGCGCCCAGCACCGCTCCAACCAGAGGACTCCCCGGTGAGACTCGCCATAAGAGGAGACCCGCCAGCAGCGCTGCTGCGGAAAGCGGTCCAACCAGAACGAGGTGCACCATAATCTGCGCGCGAAAGTACGCCGGCAGCCTCTCCGTATATCGCGAAGGACCCATCACGGTCATAGGTTCCAGAAGCAGCACGTTATGAAATCCGGAAACGAACAGAAATCCGGCGAACGCCACCGCGAACGCGCCATACACCTCCGGCGCCATCCAGCGCGCTAGCAGCAGGTTCACCGCGAAGCCCGCCCCGGACGTTAACCCCTGGTCCACCAGCGACATTGCCGACCGCCAGCCCCAAACGCGAAGCTTTGCCGACGTCAGCAGCAATCCAACTGCTCTCTCCGCTACCGCCATTCCCTATCCTTTCCCCACGGCGCGCTCCATCTGCTTCCCCAGCACACGTTCGCAATGCCCGCTCACGATATGTCCCGCGAGGATGTGGCACTCCTGAACCCGCGCCGCCACATCGGAGGGCACGCAGAGGCACAAGCCAGCCAGTCTCTTCAGTTCACCGCCGGTCTTGCCTGTAAGACCAACTGTCAGCATCCCCAGCTGCCGCGCTGCCGCGATTCCGCGAAGCACATTCGGCGAATTCCCGCTGGTGGAAATCCCGATCGCCGCGTCCTTCCTCGCGCCCAATGCACCGATCTGCCGCGCGAAAACTTCCTCGTACCCGTAGTCGTTCGCCACCGCGGTCAGCGTCGAGCTGTTCACTGTCAGCGCCATCGCCGGAAGCGCCACACGCTCAAGCTGATACCGTCCTACGAATTCAGCGGCGATATGCTGCGCGTCCGCCGCGCTCCCTCCGTTTCCAAACAGGAGCAGTTTCCCCCCGCCCTCCAACCTTTCGGCCAGGGCCGCGCAAATCACTGCCAGTGTCCCGGCGCACTCACGTAGAAAAGCCTCCTTCACCCGCAGGCTTTCCCTCACTTCTTCCTCGACCCGGGCCCTCGCATCTCGCAGCGCCATTTCCTGATCTGCCGCCATCCTCGCCAATCCCCCCCGCCTTCTATTAATCCCCTTGACTCCTATTAACGACTGTGCTAGTATATGACGTGATTTACTCGAAGCCAGCCTCCATCCCCCCGCGATGCGGTTGGTGCATCCCGGCGGGATCCACAAAGATCCCGGTGCCGAGAATTCTCCCAACTCCTTTATCTGCAACACTTACAAGACCCCCATCCTGCAACTCCTTTACTACCAACACTTACAAGACCCCTTCGCAAGTGTTGATTCTAAATAACTTAAACCCATTTAGATGCAACACTTACAAGAAAAGCGCCCGCAACTCGTTTATCAGCAACACTTACAAAAAACACCGGGGGCCCTCTTCCTTCGTTCTCTCTGTTACAAAATGTTACACCCGCCATCTTCCCCCTCGCCCCTCGCCACTCGTCACTTCTTCTAGTTCCCATCCGCCCGCAGAACCGCCGGGATCGTTTTCATCAAAATCCCCAGGTCCATCCGCAGCGTCCAGTTCTCGATGTACTCCAAGTCCAGCCTCATCGTCGTGTCGAACGACGGATCGCGCCGCGCCTTCACCTGCCACAACCCCGTTATGCCCGGCTTCACATCCAGCCGTCGCAGATGCTCCAGCGTGTAGCGCTCGTAATCGTCCACCGGATGCGGCCGCGGGCCCACGAGACTCATCTCCCCGTTTAGAACATTCACCAATTGCGGCAACTCATCGATGCTGTACTTCCTCAGCCACCGCCCGCATCGTGTCACGCGCGGGTCGTTTTCCATCTTGAAGAACGGCCCATTGCGCTCGTTCTCTCCGCGCAATTTCTCTTTTTGTGCGTCCGCCTCCGCCACCATCGTCCGCAGCTTGTAGCAGCGGAACTTTTTCCCCTTCTCCCCAACGCGCAGCGCGGAATAGATAACAGGCCCACGGGAATCCGACCGAATCCAGAGAGTCGCAAGCGCCAGCAGAGGCATCGCAAGAATAAGTCCGATGGTGGCCACAACGACGTCGATGACGCGTTTCACAGCCAGCCCGAACGCCGGAATAGGCTGCCCGTGTAATTCAATAACCGGGAAACCACCGATCATTCTTACAGGCGCACGCCATCCCAGACCGTCATATATGTCCGGTACCACGTTTAAATTAAGACGCAATCGCCGTGCTTCGACCCAAATTTCCTTGACCACTTCGCGATCTGCCGGCAGTGTCACAAACAATTGGTCAACGAACTGCCCGAGAGCGACTTTCCTAAGATCTTGGATTGATCCCAATACCCGCGCATCGCCGTTCGGGTGCGCGTCCAAAAAGCCGCAGACCGAGTAACCTAATTGGCGGTTATTCTCGAGCCAGAGAGCAAGTGTCTGACCTACCTTCCCCGCTCCGATGATCAGGGCACGTGATATACCTTCGCCTCGGCGTGCCCGTTTCAGAACATAGAGACGCTTCGCGTAACGCCAGCCGGCTAAGGTACCGATGTTTGCGACTCCGGCGGTGACAACAACCATCCGGGAGACTTCTTTGTTGCCAGAAACAAATACGAAAAGAACTAACAGCGCAGTGGCAAAGCCGACTGCTTTGGCAACCTTGATGCTTTCTTCCCAAGCTCTAATTTCCCTTGACGTGCGATAGAGACGCTGGCTCATGCAGGCCATCACGATCAGCACGACGTAAAGCAGCAAGAAGGCGGGATATGTATGGGTGTGTGCCTGATGAACCAGCTGTTGAGCAGAAGTGATCTCTATGCCCAGATAGTTTGCGAAACCGAAACGTGCGCCATAAACAGCAATCGCCCCAAGGCAAACCAATACGCCATCGATCGCTACATAAGACGCTTGCCGAAAGTACCCAATTCTTTGGCGCGCTGATCTAGCTCGAATAGACAGATTGTCTTCGGCATCAAGCCACGCGTCGGGGGCGAATTCGCCCCACGGACTTGAGCCGCCAACAGGCAACGCTGGTGATCGCCTTGCAGCTGTGCCGTTCATACTCTAGGACCTGCCACCTTCTCTGTTGAAATTGCGTACCTGAGAAGATCCGCATTCAAAATCATTGCCCCCAGTTGAACTGAGGAATTATTCCCGGGCTTCGTCATCTTTTCGGTCCTGTCTGTTCCAATTCCGTGATTCGCCAATGCCAGAATGGTTTCCCGATCCATTCCGCGCGAATTTCGGGATACTTGCCCTCATTGTTGTGAAAACTTCCTGCGCAAACGCTTTCGTCGGATCTTTCGAATCCGTCTGGTCCCAAGCCGTTCTCCCAAATACCCAAGCCGTCGCCAAGCCAAATATAAGTGCTGTTCCTAGGAACATGATCACGAGGCGCGGGGGGAACGATTTCCTGTCTGGAATGTTCGGAGAATCAAGCACCTTTACGGCTGGTATTTCTTTGACTTCCTGGACTTTGGCCAGTTCGTATTCCTTGGTCAAAGATTCGAAAACCGCTTCCTGCACCCGCGTGCGTCGGTAGAGGTCCGCGTACGCGACGCCGAGCAAGGGGAGCTTGCGGATTGATGGATAAAGCGAGTCCTGTTGTTGCCCGGCGGGAGCAGAGTCATTCTCACCTTTGCCGCCGATCTTTTCGAGTTGGCGCTTCAGTTCGTTGATCCGCGCCTGCACGGAGCGGACGCGCACGTTGTTATCCGTGTAGATCTGCTTGAGCCCCTGTAGCTCTGATTGCGCCGCGATGTACTGTCCCTGTAGGGTGGCGGCCGCTTCCACCATGGCCTTGCCTTGTTCCTTGATGTCAATCGCCGTGTTCTTGCTCGAGAACTGACTGAAATCCTTCTCCGCCGCCTCCAAATCCTGATTCACGGTTCTTAGGCGCTCCTCCAGAAAAATGCGCTCGCGGCGAGCGGAGGAAGTGCTTAATTCCGCGACAAGGCGGTTCAGTTCTTCAACGTACGCTTGCCCCATAGCGGCAGCACGCCTAGGGTCGTGGTCGGTCACCGTGATTGTGATGATTTGGCTTTTTCGGTCCACGGAGATGCCTGTGCGGCCAGCTAAGCTTTTGCGCGCGTCTTCCATGCCGCGAGCCCCATAGAGCTTCTTCAGGTCGAACTCCTGGATCAGTTTGTCCTGAACGGTGCGGCTCGAGAGGATGCCGACAAAGATGTCACTGGTGCTCTTTATGCCCAGCATTTCACTGGCGACGCCTCCCAGGCCTCCGGCACCGCCAGAAAGCGCGGCAGCCGCCATCGCAAGACCGCCCGGCTGACTGCTGTCGGGAGGCATAAGACGTGCCGTCGATTCGTAGCGAACCGGGATGAGGAACGCAATGAGCGTGCTCGCCAGGAGCCCGTATATAACTGCGCGCGTAAGCGACCGGCGGTGCTCCCAGAGAAGCCGCAGATATATGACTGAGGATTTGTTTCCTTGAGAACTTTCTTCCTCGTTGGGCGCAATAGGAAGGTCTGGTTCCGGCAGCTCGGGCACCGGCTGGAGAGCAGGAGCGCTACCTGTGTAATTCATGGCCGGTCTCCTGGAGCCACTACGTTTCTCGATGCAGTCGTGGCAGAATGCTGGAACAATTTATGCGGCTCAAACAGAATTTGTACTGTGGCCGTCACGTTTCTGGAAACATTCGGTTGAATCACAGGAAACAGCCAACTCTCGTGTTGCACCCAGGCAGATATACCGACTGACCCGAGCCAGTAATCGCCGCGCACTCCCACATCCGTCAGACTGCCCCCGCCGGGCAGATATTGTTGGCTGACCTTCTGGTGGCGGAAATTCAACTGAATGCGGCTGCGCGCAGTGAACCAGTAGTTCGTCCAAGCCTGCTCGCCTTGCCCTGCCCGGCCCAACCAACTTCCCAGCAGATTGCCGTTGTTCGTATATCCGTTGAGGTATCGATTCGCTGTGTAGTAGAACCCTTGACTGTACCCACCCAACGGTCCCAAGGGGTTGTTCGTGTAGCCGCCCTCCGCCCGAAAATCCAGTCTTCGAATTCCGGGGAACATCGGGACGTAAATCCCGGTCCGCCACACGGCCCGGTCCGGATATCCAAAGGGGAGGGGCCTCTCTTTGGGGTCGATGAAGAAGATGATTTGGTCGTGCGCGAATCCCTCGCCGTAAAGCGTCAGCCATTTTCGGAGTTTGGGAATCCGGTAGGAAAAATCCAGGCCGTTTTCACGACTCGACTTAGAACTCCCGTCCGGCAGATCTCCCCCCCTGTCAAATAAACTCTGCACGAAGGTGCGTGGTGTGGCAGGAATGCCCACACCACCAAAGATCGTCGTATAGGTGAGACCAAACTCTAAGTTCGGAGTGGGCCTAAAGCTGATCTTCCAGCCGTCTATGAATGGCTGGGGATTCAGTGACTGCGACCAAGATCCAGTGATGCCCGAAGCAGTATCGACGAAATGATGGCCGTCGAGCTGGCCGACAAAAAACTCCATCCGCACTGGGCCCAGCCGCTTCAAAAGGCTGGGCAGCTGGAATGGCGTCACGCGATTGATGCGGAACATGTTGATGGGTTCCGCGTTGTCGCTGAACATCATGGGACCGCTATTGCCCGGACCCCACCACAGACTTTGCTTCCCGAAGGTAACCTGCCAATTCTCGAAATTCATTCCGACATACGCATCGAGCAGTTGCATCCGATTGACAGCCGCCAACGGCGTGCCAGGTGGAACCACCGGAATAGAATCGACTGACGCAATTGTTTGCCGGGCCCTGTCAGAAAGCGCGGCTGCAAACGGCGTGTGCTGGTATTCGGCGCGCACGTAACCCACCCAGCGGCCGAATGACGTCCAGCCGGAGAAACCGTCTACCGAGTTGAATCCTTCCTGGTACGGCCGGCCGTAATCGTTGAAGATGGTCTGCCCGAAATGATAGCCGTCCATCAGCGGCTTGCCTGAAATTCCGGCCACACGCGCATAGACGGATTCAACTCGGGCGCGGAATTTTCCTTCTCCATTTGCGCCTTCGATCTCCTCACGGAATTCCGTCTCCAGAAGACCATAGATCTTCTCGGCTTCGGCGTCTCCCGCGCCTTCCTCGTCAATCTTCTCCGCCGCTTCGCCCAGCAGGCGCGCGCACTCGCTTCGCGTCCAAGGCCGCATACCTGCGAACCCGCTGTCGATCACGCTCAGCGCCATCAAGCGGTCGAGGGCGGGATACACCCAGCTATCGAGCGGAACGTAAGGCGAACCGTGATTCGCAGGAGAAGTGTCTCCATCGCGACGAAAGATTTGGCTAATCGATCGCCATTCCCCACCGCCAAGTTCAAAATCGTGATGCCTGCTGTAAATGTCCTGAGCAACGAGGTTACCTATGACGCTACCAACGACCACATCCGACGGAAAATGCTGATGCGCCTTCAGACGCGAGACGCTAACCAGAGAAGCCAAGCCATAGGCCATGATCTTCGTAAACGGGCCAGGATACTCATGGGCGATTACGCCAGCCACGGACCACGCCGCAGCGGCATGCTCAGACGGAAAAGACGTGCCGCCATCCTGGAAGAACGGTCCGCTGCCATCGCCCTGATACGGTCGCTCGCGCCGCAGCGTGTACTTGAATGATTCGACGGCAACAAAGCTATTCAACGCCGCTTCGCCAGCGAGGAAACCGGTCTCGCTCCAATGCTCGTTGTGGCTCAAGTGGCCCATCATCCACATTCCACTCGCCCCGCCGACAAGTGCCGCCACGCCTGCATTCGACAATGTTTTGTAGTGACGGATCGTCGTGGGATTCTGCGACAGGTGGTTGCTGTAATCGCGGTCCGTGACAAACAGCCCCGCCGATATGCCACCCAATGGCACAAGCCACTCGGCATCCGGGAACCGAAGCCGCGTAGGACTTGTCCAGATTTCTCTTTGATCGTTCACGAAACGTCCCAGCAACCCCGTGCGCGTTCCCTCAGAGCTTTTCATCATCGCGTTCGCATCTGGCGCGGTATCGGTCTCGGAAAACGACTTCTCCTTGGCAACTGCCGTTTCCGATGCCGGGGCTATGGGCCCTTGTTCCTGCGCCGTGCAAACACGAGCCGAGAATGCGCTCAGCAAGAGCGCAACGGCTCCGAGATTTCTTGCCCGGCTTTGCATCTTCATTCCCCACTCATTTGATAGCGACGGCCGCTGCCAGCGCTCCCGCCTGCGCAATTTGCGCGACGGACACGATGTTCTTCCAGGCGGAGCTGCCAAGCACCGGCTTCTCCGGGACTACAATCGTGTCGCCCGGACCCATCGTTGCCGAGAGCGCATTCCCGGACCAAAGGCTGCCTTGTTTTCCGCCAGTGACCGAACCGTCTGCGCGGATAATAAAGATGCCGCCTTTGTCTGCAAGTCGCGTTGGGCCTCCCGCCCGGGAGAGATACCAGCCGGCATTTCTTCCTGGCGTATAGGTGAGGGCGTTCGAGTTGTATACCTGCCCGATAACCAGCACGCCTCCGGGCTGCTTGGGAATCGTGAGGGAGTCGCCCGCTCGAAGCTCGATATCATCTGGCGAGCCTTCAAAGCTCTTATGGTCAGTCCGAATATGAATCACTAGCCGGCCCGATACCGGAGCTTTCCGCAGGGCATCCAAAGCGCGCTGGCGTTGCTGCATGGCTGCCTGTTGGAGTGCAGCTTCTTCCGTCCCCGTCGTGGATGCCGAAGTCTTCACCACTGTGGATTCCTGCTCGAGCCTTTGAATCAGTTCCTGGCGGCTCTTCTGCTGAAGTTCACGTACGTCATTCCGTTCGAACACCGCCGCGCGCGGATAGGCTGTCGGCAGGAGCCCCCCGGCGCGCTTCAATAGCGAACTCAAGTGCTCGCCCGGCCGGATGCCGTAAACACCTGGTTTGCGGACTTCACCGCGCAGGGTGACCGTCGCGCCGATGTCGTTCCAACCGGCCTGTTGGGGCACGGTCAACACGTCGCCGTCGTGGAGCGGTAAATTCTGGTCTTCTTTACCTGCTAGCGCCGCCGCCAGATTTAGGTCCTGGTGCCCCGACGGTGTGCGCTCTCCCGAAGAATTGTGAGGGATCGCGTAATGGGTCAGGTCGCCGCTATCAGGATTCGCGCTGCGCAACAATCCGCCCGCTGACTGGACTAAGTCGGCGACGCGCATGTTGGTTGCTAGCGGATAACGTCCCGGCCGCGCCACGTCGCCTTTTACGTACACGCTTGCCGGAGAAACTTGTTCCGGATGGCGATGCACGAGGATCCGGTCACGCGGCTGGACCAAAACGTTATTCAAGGGATCGCCCGCGAGTGCATCATTTAAGTTGATGCTAAAGACCCGCGTGGCCCCATCCGGCTGCCGGCGGAATAGCTGTGCCGAGTCCAACCATGCATCCGGCGTTACGCCTCCGGCCTGAAAAATTGCATCGCGCAAATGCTGCTGGCCTGACGTGCGATAACGCCCCGGCGCGCGGACTTCGCCGGTGATGAGCACTTCTGGATCCGGCTCAAAATCGAATCGCCCGAAGATGCGCACCGTGTCGAGAGGTTCAAGCTTCGGCGCCTTTTCGGGGTGTTCGAGAGCGGTTGCCAAATCAAAAGTCTCGACGACCGGATGGTAGTCAGGAGCGTGCAGCCGAATGATCTCCGCGTAACGCGTCGAAGGTTCCGGAAGCAGGTCAGCATACGAAGTCACGAGGTCCGTGAACTTCATCTCTGGCTTGTAGGAGTACCGGCCCGGCCGCAACACGTGTCCCTGGAGGTAAATCGAGGCGGAGTTGTACGGGGCGATCGGAAAAATGTGAATCTCGTCTCCATCCTGCACTTCAAAACCGCTCATTTGCGCGCGAATCGCTTCAGAATCGGTAGTGTCGCCGATTTCGACGCTCAGCATAGTTCGCTTTTCGTGCGCTACCAATCGCTGGACTTCGATGTGCCGTAGTGCAGCTGCGGGGAGAATTCCTCCAGAAAGATCGAGAACATCTAAGAGCGTCTTCTCACTGTGCAACTCATACACCGCCGGGCGGCGCACCATGCCTTCTACAGTCACCACCGGACCAAGCGGCGGAATCATTAAGGAGTCGCCGTTCTCCAGTCGCTGCAGGTCTCCGCGAATGCCGTGGAGCAGCAGATCATAAGCGTCAACCTCTTCGATCAACTGCTTTCCGCGATAGTGATGGAGCCGCCGCAGGGAACCCTGCGGTGTCACGCCGCCAGCCACAAACAGTGCATTCAATGGAGTGGAAAGCGAACTCACGTCGTACGCACCTGGTGAGGTGACATCGCCCACCACGTACACGCGCACCGACCTCAGCCGGAGCAATGAAACGTCTGCAGAGACGTCGCGGAATTGCGTCCTGAGAGCACGCTGCACGATTTCCTGGGTCTCTCCAAGCGTTCTCCCGGAGACCAGGACTGGCCCCACTTCCGGGAGAGCCACGCGCCCTTCGCGATCCACCGTCCGGGGCAGACGTTGAGAAACCCCTCCCCAGAGGTCGATCGAAAGACTATCGCCCGGTCCGACTACGTAGCTCGGACCGACGGGAAGATCCATGGGGATGTAATCCGGATTTGCCGCGCCTTTACGGAAAACATCGAGGCCAAATCTTTCGATAGGCCGATTAGTCGTGCCCGCTTGCACGTAAAGGTCATATAGGGAAGGCACATCCGCGTACGGATTCGGTCGACGCACCATCCTCACTGGTTCTGCTGCGGCAGCACCTGCAGTAGCAGAATTGCGGCCTCCCGGATACCGCTCGAAGCTTCGGTCTGACCTTGGGATCCCGGCGTCCGTCGACAATTGGTTTGACTGTGATGTCGAGAGTGATGGGAGATCTGGCTGCGCGGCCAGCGGAACCGAGGGATTGTTCCCGTTCCCGCTCCCGTACCCGAACATTTGTGATGTGCCGTTTAGTGGCCAATTCATATCGGCACGCGTCGAAACGAGCACGGTTTCAGGGGAGCCCACGCTGGCCGGATACCCTGAGCGTTGGTCATCCGATAGGCTCGTGCCATCCGCGCGCATCGTCTGATTGGGCGAAACTTCTTCCGCCCGTTGAAGCGGCGCCTGCGAACGTGGCGCGCGCGCTGGCGTAGTTGGCCCAACCGGTTGACTTTCGCGATCCTCCCCGAGAGACGACGGCATCGCACAATCCGGGACGCTCCGCGGATCACATGAAGCGTTACGGCCCGCGGTTGTGGTTTCTCCTAACCTGTCGCGGCGCTCCGCGGCGCGGGCGAGAATCTGCGCCCGTTCCTGGCGCACGAGCTTTTGCTCTGCTTCGAGCTCGGAATCGGGGTTCAACCGTGGTACGAGGTAGCCGTACCTTTGAAGAAGACGCGTCGCGAGCACGCGAGCACGCAGGTCTGACCGCAGCCGTTCGGCTACCGCCACATCGGTCAGATCGGCCTCTTCTAGAATCTGCCCGCTCACTCCCGCGTCCTGCGCAAGAAGGCGCTTCAGCTCGACCATCAAGCCAGCCTCTTTGTTCACGACCTCGAGGATCTGGTCGGCTGAGGCTGCCACGCGGTCAAGATTGTCCGAGATGATATCTGGCGAGTGTAAAGGTGCATGTGCTGGAGTTTCCGTACCGGAACCTTGCACGGCACTCCCCTGGGATTGTCGCTGTGGGTAGGCCTGCGAGCAAAACAAGAGAGCCAACGCCAGCACGCCGATCAATTTGCTCATTTTTTTGCACTCAAACATAAATTCTCCCCAGTGCTTGGGCATGAAACGTTTCAATTCGATCAGTCTGCAACCATCGAGCTTCGCAAAGCGTTCAACATGCCTTCTTCAGACGGTTCGATATCGCTTGAATGGATATCGAGCGAAGCCCAATAATAAACGACGTAATTGTTCTGCGGAGCAACAGCGATGACGCGCACCTCCGGATGTTCACGGAGAAGGTCGTCACAGATGCAAGGTCTTTCCCCCGGCCGGTCGAGCGCAATGACCACAAAACTTGGCAGGGTCCTGTTTACGGACTCAATGATTTCCGATTCGTCGGCGACCTCACCGACAATTTCAACGTCGGGTTGGTCGGCGAAGGTTGCGAGAATAGTCTCCCGCATGAGACGGGGACGGTTTGCCACGAGAACCCGGATGGCTTTTTCCATAGGACGCTCCCTGCGGCTCAAGTATCCCGTTCTCGGACAATCAGCGTAAGAATCAAAAGCAAGCTATCGGCAGGAACTACTCTCGAGATGGGTAAGATACCAATGAAATTATCGTTGATACCAAATTTGACCCAAAGTGAAACAGCTTAGAACTGTCGGCCAAAGACGACAATTGCGTTGCGGAATTTCGTTCTCCTGCAGCCCCAGGGGTAAGACTGCATCTGTACTTGAAGATGCAGCATTGCGTTGATTGGGTGTAGCATATGTCATCCTGAATTACTGGAGTGTGGAATTGAATGCACTTGACAATAGCTAGGCATTAAGTTTATTGTCCCCCCCTAACTCGGCGACCATGTCTTTAAAGCTTTTTTGTTCCGGTCTCTTTGGCCGAATGTTGCAAGCAGTGGAAACTGACAGACCTTATGAGCGAACTTTCCCCAAGTTCGTGCATACGCACTTTCCTACTAATTGAGAACCGTCTGCTGCGCGAAGCCCTTGTTCGGCTATTCTGCAAGCGCGCTGATCTTATGGTTGTCGGACAATGTGACCACGCCGAGGCGACGGCTCGCCGTTTGCTTGATTCACATTATGATGTCCTGGTCATCGACTCTTTGCAAGCGGCATGGCTCCCCGCAAATATTGCTCTCGAGAGCGGAGATCATGCCTCCTTTAGAGCCGTAGTAATTGCGATGGATTCCGATGAAGAACAATTCCTGGCTGCCGTCCGCTCTGGAGTAACCGGCTATTTGTTGCATGATGCTTCCGCTTCAGATGTCGTCTCCGCTGTGCGCGCTGTTTCCCGCGGCGAAGCCGTCTGCGCTCCCCAGCTTTGCTCCACGCTATTCCGTTTCGTCGCTCAAACGGCCAGGGAGATGCCTCTCCAAATCTCTAGTTCGAGACCTGATCTTACTTTGCGCCAGCAGCAACTGGTCAGTCTGGTCGCCAAAGGTCTGACAAACAAGGAAATCGCTTGCAGGCTGAATCTTTCCGAGTTTACGGTAAGAAATCACATCCATCGAATTCTGAAAGAAGTGCATGCCGGGAGCCGAAGTGAGGCCGTGGAAACCATTCGCGCCTGCGGCTATTCGATCAGTGCCTAACTATTTCCTACACCCTCTCTGACGAATCGAACGGGACCTACTCCGGTAAGTTTGCACTCCACAACGGGATTTGAATCTGAGGACTTGCAGTGCAATGTTGCTCCCTCCCGCTATGTTTCTGTTTCTCGCAGTCTTACACGACTCGCCCATGGCGCCTGCAGTTCTGTGCTCTCGCGGTGACCCTCACCGCCCCAGCCAGGCGACAAACAGCGAAATTGTATGCCATTCGATTCGAGTCCTTCCTTGTCGCTTGTCGTGCCGCACAGTTTGATTCAGCATTCGCCATAGGGCATACCCAGGAACAAGCCTGAAAGAGGTTCTCTGTGAATCCAACCGGCGCGTTTTTTCCCAGGCCTGGGCCGGCGGACGCCTCGGCACGAGCCTATGTGCGTACTCCTGCCACTGGTGGCACGCCCGGACCAGAAGCTGAACAAATGTCCGCTTCGAACATCACCGGTGCCGCTTCCTCGATCCGCGTATTCCTGCTGCTTGAGAATCGCCTGCTGCGTGAATCGCTCGTTCGGCACTTTCGTAATCGCTCCGATCTTCTCGTTGTCGGTCAGAGTTGGCAAGCTGAGGGGACACAGCGCCATGTGCTTGATACCCAATCCCAAGTTCTCGTCACCGACTCTTTCCTGACAGCGTGGCTGCCGGCAAATCTTGCTCTCCAGAACAGCGGGGAGGCCACGCTGAGGGTCGTCCTTATCGGGATGGAACTCGACGAAGAGCAATTCCTAGCGGCCGCCCGCTCCGGCGTGACGGGTTATTTGTTGAAGGATGCCTCGGCTTCGGACCTTATCGCCGCCGTGCGTGCCGTCTTTCGGGGGGAGGCCGTTTGCCCTCCTCAGCTTTGTTCCACGCTATTCCGCGTCGTCGTTCAAGCGGCTAGAAAGATGCCAGCCCAACCTACAACTTCCAGACCCGATCTTACTTTGCGTCAGCAGCAGTTGGTCAATCTCGTGGCCAAAGGTCTCACAAATAAGGAAATCGCTTCTCACTTGAATCTTTCTGAGTTTACGGTGAGGAATCACATCCATCGAATTCTGAAAGAAGTGCATGCCGGGAGCCGAAGTGAAGCTGTAGAAACCATTCGCGCCCACGGCTACCCAATCGGCCAAGACAATTCCCTGCCCTATCCTCAGCGAAAAGACACAATTCCGAAGTCTGCCTCCACTTAATCCTCGGCTCTACTTTGATTCGCAAGAGAGCTTGTAGCTTGGACGTTTGGGCAACACTCGCTAGGACCCTTCTGACAGCTTGCGAATCAGGGCTGGACGAAGTTTGATCTTGAGCCTCTTGGCCAGCTCGTAGCGCTTAGACCACCCGCCCAGGTCCCAATCTCCAGTGTCTTCGTTGCCGAGGTGTTCGATGTAATTCGCAACGTGCTGTACGTAGTGGTCCGCGTCCGCAGCAGCTCTCGGGGCAGCTCGGAAGGGAGCAAGCGCTGCGTCCCTAGCGCTTTCCATCTTTGAACGTGTGACTCCAGCAGGCAGTCTTTCTAAAGCCTGTCGAACGGCCTCGCGGGCGTCGTCTCCATCAAATACCCACTGCACAATCTGTTCGCACGCCTGGCGGTGATCCTCGCCGGCTCTCCACACTTCGTATTCTGCGCGAACCTTGTTGGCGGCCTCAACCGCGGCTACGCAGATTTTCGCGAACGGCAGGTCTTCGCCGAGCTGCGCGATTGCATCCGCTGCAGCACCCATGGCCCGTGCTTCCCATTTGTTCGGAGTTCTGCTCCAGCTTCTCATGTGCGCAGGAAGCTGGTTGCAGGCCTCCTGGATGATCGTTTCAATCTCTTTGCGCTTGTGCCAGGGCTGTAGGGCTTTGTCGATGGCAGCCTGGATGAGTCGCTGAGTGAGTCGCTCGGGCTGCTGGGCGTCAAGTCTTGGGAGGAGTTCGGCGACGACCTGGTGGACATCCAATTCGAAGTCGTGAGGAACATCGCTAGGTAGAGCTTTCAAGGCGTAGTCCAGCCAGCAAATTTCCCACTGTTGGCGGCGATGGCGAGCCTCGGTTTCCCGTGCTGCTTGCTCGCGGACTTCAGCATGGCGTGCTTCCTCCAGTCGAAGCTGTTGGCTCTGGCGTTGTGCCTGTGCGCGTTCCTCAGCTTGAGCTTGTCGTTCCGCTGCGGCCGCAGAGCGGCGCTCGGCCCTCTCTTTTCGCTCCTTTTCCTTCAGTTGTTGCAGATCGCGGTTGACGTGCATTTCTTCTATCTCGCCACGCTTTTGCTCGACGCGTTCCCGCTGGGCTGTCAGGCCAGCTCCCGACGTTGGGCCAGACGAGCTCGCCGCATGCTCGATTGAAGATGCGATCGGGTCGTATGGACGTGGGAAACCCCTAAGGCCATCCTTACGAAGTTTTTCGACCGCTTCGTGCGACAGGAGGCGAGCCCCTGCCTCCGAGCGGCGGTACGGCAATCTGCTGACGCGACAGGCATGGTCCAGCCGAGTCCTAGGGATTCCTGTGGCCTTCTCAGCTTCTCCGAGGGTGTACCAGACGCTTGTTTTCTTCTGCATAGGTGCGTAGCAATCTCCGTAGCAAAGTACGTAGCAATGTTCGTAGCAACCTAGCGGCTAGTCCATCTGAGGGTGCCGCGCAGACATAAGATTTCGCTGGTGAACATGCAACGTGAATGCCAGGTGAGGCTCGAATGTGTTTTGCCGCTGCACGCATACCCATTGAATCGCTGTCGCCATTGGTTGCGATTCGGCACTCAGTAACTGAAGAAGTAAGCGTACGCCGCGCTCTAGAGTTAAATTGACGTGCGTGGCGGACAAGCCAACCGCTCGCGCGCAAAGCCGAATCTGCTTCATACCTGCAGCCTATGAGATATGCTTTGGGGCCTCAAGACGAATCAATAAGGTGCCGTTTCTCTCTTCGTAGAAATTTGCTTGAAGATTCTTCTCCTGCGCTCCGTGCTTCGGCGTGAGCGGACTGCCGACCGAAGGCGGAGGCAGGCAAGTGTCCACGTATCTGCACTAATGCCCTCCGAGTGCGACAAACATGCGCTGTAAACTTCACACCACGTCTTGCCTTCGGCTCGCATTTTCACAGCCTGAGTTACTGTCTTCTTTGGCGGGCGGCCTGGCCCCGGTCCGAGGGCCAATCTCAGGTAGCGCACGGCGCACTCCTTGAAAGCTCGCGGATCCTCTGTGCGCTCGGCCGCAAATTTCTGACGCAGATCTGCTCCGACCTTCTTCATGTAAGTGCAAAGGTTAAGCATCATTTCTCAGTCACTCCCGACGACACAGCAATCAGAGCGAGAATCCCGCCTGCAAGGTCGCCCTTTGCGATGAAAAGTTAAGCCTTGCTAGTATTCTTTTCTGGCTGCCTTCGAAGAGGCGGCACATCCGGCACACGGTTTATTTTCAACAAGTTGCCCGTGCCGGATATTTCATTTGTGCCGGATACATCCGACACAGCGTCTTTAACCGGCACAGCTAACTCATTGAAAATAGGGCTTGTGCCACTTGTGCCAGTTGTCCCGGACCCTACGGACCGGGACATGCAATATCGCTCCCAGGCATCACGAAAGAGCTCCCGCGTATAGCCTCGAATCGTCCTTGATCCGTCGCGGAAGTGCTGTGGTCGAATCCCAAACGACGCGAGCATCTGCGATAGGCCACGCCCGGTTAGCGGCTTCCCGCGCGAGGTTTCGCACCATGGGGCGCTCTCATCCGCGTTCAGATGCTCGAGCAGAACCGTCGTTGAGATTTGGTCGGTAGCGGTCTCATCAAACACTGCACCGATGTCGTGCAAGAGCCGCACGCCCCGCGACTCGTCTCGCACCCAACTTCCCTTAGAAAAAATCTCAAGCAACGCGGTGCGCGCTCGCTTTGACCAGTCACCACCTGCCGCGTCCGCTATTGCCAAAAGTGGAGCTGCGATCTCATTCTGACGGTCGCCCAGTTCCTCAAGCGAGTCCGGTTTGCTGGATTTCAATATTTCAAACATCTTGGCAGCCATAGCAGCAATTCGGTCGCGAAGCAATGCGGCCTCTTGATCGATTTCACTTCGACGATAGTGCTCAACTCGCTCGTGCCCTGCGCGGCGCTGAAGTCGGATGGGAAATGAGCGATCAGCCACTGTGTCAGGGAGTTGCCCAATTCCCGCGATTGCTTTCGGACAGAATGCTGAAAAATCCTTGTAATCAATTTCTGTGCCTTGACCGACGCAAACTGATTGGACGCCACCACGTCGATAGCCGAAATTCAGAACACCACGCAGATGGTCAGCATACTCGGAGTTGTTGTCACGCAGTGCTGTGTCGCTTTCGTCCAATAAAAGGGTTGGCTGCTCACTGTGAATTTTTCTTACCAAAACAGCAGGGGTCGCGCGACCAGTAAACCAAGGTGCAGCGACAACTAGGTTGAGTACTTCAAGCAGCCGCGTTTTGCCTGACCGTTTTTCTGCGGATGTAACTGATAGATATCCAGTGACATCGGCAGCGTCGAACGCATGGGTGTGAAGAATCCAGAGGGAGACGATATCCGTTTGAGCCGGCAACATGGCAACGAAGCGTCGAACGAAGAGTGCTGTCCTATCTAGAATTTCTCCGGCGGATTCGTCTCCGGGAATTCTCTCTTCGAGTCTCGACGCAATGCGTAGGTCTGACAATCTTCTCTCGAATGCAAGAATGATCTCGCGTGGTGACGCGGATTTACCGACAGCGAGGTCGCCCAGCTCTTGCCCCATGTGGGCAAGACGTCGAAGAAGGGCCTTCTCACGAATTGCGTCCACGTATGAACCCATCGCCAAGCGCTGAGGAAGGCCGTCGATCAATGAAGAAACAAAAGCAGCGCCACCGGCATCCTCCAATTCCCCGTGATCTCGTAGCTCATCGACAACGGTTGGAAGATCCACTGTCCTGGCCTGACCCTGCATCACACGGAGGCGTGAATAGACGCACGCGAGTTGACTGTTGAAGAAATCATGTGAGTTTAGCTTCGTGAGAGCAGGGTCGTCATTGCCGAGCAATACGGCGCCAACTACAACGCGTTCTGCCTCGCTCGCGCGTGGCAGCGGAGGAGCCATCTCCGTAGAAGAAGTGCGACGCCGAGATGATTTACGTTTGTCGCCCTTCCTCACGCGGCGCTCACCTTAGGTTTCAGCGCAGTGCCAGCCCTGGGTTCTACCAACTGATTCATCCATGCGAATGACAATCTCAGGCCATCCAAGAAGGCACGCGGCCCGGAGGTGAATGGCTGACGGCCCCCACTGATGCTTAACAGGTACAGTTGAAACTGAGTGAAAGCGAGCCCGTAATCGGACTTGGGGTTAACCAGGAATTCGAGCTGTGCCAGCTCGCTTATTTCGTGCGCGGCCGCACGCGGAATGCTTGCGCCGCCATTACCAGAGTGATACGGTGTGTGTGGCATTTAGATTCCTGTTTTGCCTGACTTCGCGGGCCACAGACCCTCGTAGCCAGGCTTTTTTGTTTTCTTACGGCCTTGGTTCACACCGAGTTGAATGGTCACGAGCCAGAAATTTTTCGAGAGCCACAACGGGAATGATGCGGCGACGGCCAACTTTTCGACTTTGGATCTCTCCCTTAGCAATGAGCAACGCGAGGGTCCGAGGACTGATTGAGAGCCTCCGTGCTGCCTCACGAACGTCTAATGCGAGTGCGTCAGTTTGCATTCCAGCCTCCGGAGCGTATCCTCGCTTGACAACGCAGTCTCGCGCAACTAATATTTGGGGTCAGTTTGGGGTGACTTTGGGGTTGGAATGGGCAAACGAGGTCCACAGCCGATCGACATGCAAAGCCTGCTCCGATGGGAGCGTGAGTGGACCTATGCGTTACGGATATTGCGCGATGGTATTCCTAGAGACCGAAGACTTGTTGGCCGCATCATTGCCCAGGCATCACCTGTCGATCGCGTCGCAGCGGGACTACCACCGTTCGAGCCCGTGACATGGGAAACCAAGGATCTCGAAGAGGTCGTCGCACGTACTGATATTTGGAATGACCTCATTCAAGCTGGCTCCGTAAGAGAAGTGCGATCCGTTTGCCAACGATGGAAAGCAAAATTAAGAGAGGTCACCACAGACCCTGAGCGTCAGACTGCGCTGTCGGGCTACGGCGGGCTTGAGCTTTTTCCGCGCCTTCTGGACCGGCATGCAGTCGAATTCTTCGCCACGATACGTGACAAACGTTTCCCGCGCGCCGACTACAGCCATGAATCCCGGCTCACGCATCTAGCACGCGGCCTGGCAGGTGTGATCATGGGTCTGCGGCCCGCTACGGCAATTGACCGCTTGCGAAAAATGAAGCACGGCCTCGGCGGTCCACTCTGGGATCCAAACGACAAGCTCTGCATGTGCTGGCATTGCTCTCCTGGAGGGCACTTTGCCGATATCGTTTTTGGAGGAGGGAAAAAATGAGCGAAACCTCAAACCCAGAGAAATTGCGTCGCAAGCGCGGTGAGGCTCGCGTTTGGCAGCGTGGACGAATCTGGTGGATTCAATACTACTCGAACGGCATCCAACATCGGGAGAGTTCCTCTTCTGAAAAGCAAGCAGACGCTGACCGTCTTCTCTTGAAGCGGCGCGCTGAAATCGATGCAGATACTTTCGTCGATCCGGCCGCGCGTCGCTTACGGTTCGAACAGATGCGCGAGGCTCTCTACGCTGACTATGGCGCAAACCGGCGCAAGTGGCTGAGGACCGGCAAGGACGGCAAGCCGTATATTTGCGGCGTGTCCCATCTCGACGATTTTTTCGCGCGCCAACGCGCCCTGACGATCACGACGGGCCGCATTCGAGAGTTTATGAGCGAGCGCCAGGCGGATGGCGCTTCGAACGGCACGATAAACCGCGAGCTCGCCATACTGCGCCGCATGTTCAATCTGGCCGTGGAAGATGGTGCACTCAGAACGGCTCCGCACTTCCCGATGCTAAAGGAAGCGCCGCCTCGCAAGGGCTTCTTCGAATACGCTGAGTTTCAAAGACTGCGACAAGAGCTGCCCGAGTACCTTCGTCCAGTGGCCACGATGGGTTATTACACAGGGATGCGCCGCGGCGAGATTCTAAAGATCCGTTGGGCTAGTGTGGATCTCGAAGGTGGCGAAATCCGACTCAGCGCCGGCGAGACGAAAAACGACGAACCTCGGACGATCCCCCTCCTAAGCGAATTGAGGGAGATGTTGAAAATTGAGAGAGAGAAAAACCCCGGCGCAGAGTTCGTTTTCATTCGCAGGCACCAGCCGATCGCTAGCTTCTACAAAGCCTGGAAGTCAGCGTGCGATCGAGCCGAGCTCCCTGGGCTACTTTTCCATGACTTCCGACGATCTGGTGTCCGTAACCTTGTGCGGGCTGGAGTCCCCGAGCGTGTCGCGATGGCGATTAGCGGCCACAAGACTCAGGCCGTATTCAAACGGTACAACATCGTCTCAGGTCGCGACATAAAAGACGCGGCCACCAAGCTGGAATCCTACCTGGGAAAGCAGAAAGCGGCGAAGTTCGTAGCAGCGCGCCAGCGCCTGAATGGGGACAATTCGGGGACAATCGGCGAAGCTACTGCACCTACGGAAAAGCCGGCCCGGGTTAACTAGCTAGATTCATGGAAGATAGTGGAGCCGAGAGTGGGAGTTGAACCCACGACCTGCCGATTACGAATCGGCTGCTCTACCACTGAGCTACCTCGGCCCTTGATAATAAAGGACTTATTCCCCTGCTTGGCCGCTTGCGTACAACTTGCGTTCTTCCCCTCTGGGTCCGGCACTGGATTACCTGACTTCTAATCGGAAACGCAGCACGCGCTCCGAACCATCCTGTGCTCTGCTGACCGGCGAAGGCCACGCTTCCGCCTTCCGAAACACTCAGGCATTTCTTGACGTGCCCAAGAGAATCCGATCGCGCGCCGGATGAAAGAAAGACAGCAAGGTGATTTTAGCTTTGTCTGGTTCCTTTCGCAAGCTCTTGAGTTTACGGCTCTTGGCTTAGAACGGGGCGTTTAACTGCCGGTGGCCCGAAAAAACCTAAGCGTCTTCTTGTTCGCGCCCCTGATGTTCGTCGCAGCTTTTTGCACGTAGCGATCGATGAAGTATTCCACCAGCAGAGTCTCGGCTTCCACTTGGCACTCTGCAAACGGACATCAGGTCTGGCGAGATTTCGCCATGCGTGTGCCCCCACTGCCGGTTCGCTCAATTATGAGCTGTGCGATCAGCGCTCTTTAATAAACTGAACGTCCAAGGTGATTGTCACTGCGTCGCCCACGAGCAGGCCGCCGGCTTCCAGAGCTGCGTTCCAGGTGAGGCCAAAGTCTTTCCGGCTGATCCGCGTCGTGGCA
>Ga0209648_10000094_pt1 | contig 56376 bp, 44 predicted proteins | sample GraSoi2013_115cm_FD_185830 | JGI IMG/M metagenome (GOLD analysis project Ga0209648, IMG submission 185830) | Grasslands soil microbial communities from the Angelo Coastal Reserve, California, USA - Sample 9_17_2013_115cm (SPAdes) (version 2) | ecosystem: Environmental > Terrestrial > Soil >... | reverse complement strand
TTTCGACGTCTGTCGTCTCCCGATGGGCCTCCTGACCTTGGAGATCAGCTTCCAGTACAAACGGAATCCGGCCTTGTGCCAACGCACCACGGTTTCGGGCGTGACCGCAATGAGGGATTGTTGCCATCCGGACCAGAATCGGCGGACGGCAACTCAGAAGAGCTTGTCGAGCAGGTCTAGTCTTGGCCGCGGATGTCGACGTTTCAGGACGGCGAGTTGTTGACGTAGCGCCAGATTCTCGAGTAGGAGGCTCCGACGGGCACGCAAGAGGCGAACCAGCGTTCCGAGGCACAGGCCGATGAATCGAAACATGGCTAGGAGTTATAACAGAACAGTGGCGGCAGGGCGGCTATCTCATTGATTTCAAAGTCGGCCAGAGTTTTGGCGAACCACAGGCGAATAATCTGCACAACTTCGATATTGGATTGAATGTTTGTGTCCGGTCGGAGCCAAGATTCATATCGAATCAAAATGCGGTATCCGGTGCGATGAACCAGCATCCAGAGGCCGTGCATGTAAGCGCAAGGGCTTTACCATGGGCAAGCACAAGGGTCGTCACTAAGAAGCATTCGAGCAGTTTCATTTACGTTCCAGAAAGCTAGACTATGGGGAACCGCCAGAATTCCTGATGGTTCCCCGTTCTATTTCACCAAAAAGTCTCTGCCTTGCGCGTCGGTTGTAATGAATTCGTCCCTCCTCAATCTATCGTCATAGTGGGTCACGAAGCTGATTATTGCGCCCATCCGCTGAAAGTGCGGTGAACCTTCACACTTGCCGTATCTGTCCTTGATGAAAATAAGTGCTTCCACGTATGGGTCCCAATCTTTCCGTTCTTCACTTTTCAACTCCAAACGCCGTTCGTGGATGTGGCGCATGCATTCATCGATGCCTCGGGCAGTCCAAGGAAGTTTTCCGGTGTGACCAATGTTCTGGTAGTTCCACCTTTTACGTTCGCGCTTAGTTCTTGGTTCGAAGGGATCGTGCATGGACGAAAAGTTTTAATCAGGTCCCGAACGGTGTCAACATGCCTCGCCTGTGGAAGAAGGCCGAACTGTGCGTAACTCAGCCCGCCCGTTCAGTTCCGGCTTTGCCGTAAATACAATTCCAGTTCGGCTTCCCGGTCAAAGTACAGCACCACCGCTCTGCATTGTTCGCAATGATCTTCACGGATGTGCTTGAGCATCTGGTCAAAGGGCACTCGTGTCAGCTCACCAAAAGCCAAAGAAGGCGTTGAGCAGCAAGCCAAACAGCAGTATAGGCGATACATATGGACTGCGAGCCGATACCTCTAAATCGGAGACTTATCGCGATTTTTCCCTTCTCTGACGCGATGGAGAATCCGACAATTCATCCTTAAACAAGCCAAAGTGGAATACGTCAAACTGCACGACCCGAACTGACGATTTGTTGATGTCTTGTGGTGCGAAAAATCGGGTGCAAACTTCATCCATTTAGGCGCGAATACGGTCCGCCAATTCGCTTGTCATGTCAGACTGCGTCTCAGCTAAAACCAACAGCGGCTAGAAACACGACCGATCAGAGTAGCCGCAAAATTCGAGGATATAATGCTATATGGAAAATTCAGGAATTACGGATGTAGAGTCGGTGCGGGCGGCATCGTCGCTCACGGTTCGGAGCTGCGATACACTCTCCAAACGAAGAACGAGATCGGGAATCTCTTGAACATGACATGGTTGCGGGACCGGAACATCCAGCATTACACGCGAGCCTTGGTCGAGTGACTCCTTACCAAGAACAACGATGCGCGTGCCGAGAGACAGCGCTTCGTGGGTATTGTGTGTAACGAACAGGATGGTAGTGCCGGTTTCGCGCCAAAGTTTGCGGATCAGTTGCTGCATATCCTTGCGCGTGCCTGGGTCGAGAGCGCTGAAAGCTTCGTCCATCAACAATATGCGAGGTTTCGTCATCAGCGCTTGCGCGATAGCCACGCGCTGTTGCATACCCCCAGAGAGCTGGTCCGGATACTTTTCGGCGTCCGATTCGCGCAGTCCGAAGCGGCAGAGGTGAGCCATCGCTTCGTGATTCAACTCTCGACGGCGGCGGTAATAACGAGGCGTGAGACGCCCAAACCAGCTGAAGTCGCTGACTTCTGCGCCAAACGTGATGTTGCGGAGGACGGTGCGATCGGGGAATAGGGAGTACTTTTGCGGGACGTACCCCCGTGTGCGATCGGGTTGACGGTGCGCGCGGCCGTCGATGAGGACGCGGCCACTCAAGGGCCGCTCCGAGCCGAGTACGAGGCGAAGAAGCGTCGACTTCCCGCAACCCGTTTGTCCGAGCAAGCAGACAAACTCGCCTTCTCGAATCTGCAAGTCGATATCACTCAAGATGGGACGTGAAGGAGAGCCGTACGCTACACTGGCGTTCTCGATCTGAATCAGGAGCATGCCGATCACGACTCCCGAAACCACGGATGGAGTCTGCGGTTGACAATGCGCATCGTCAGATCCACCAGGAACAGCAACAGCGCTACCCAGAGCACGTACGGGATGATGACGTCCATCCCCATGTGGCGGCGCAGCAGCGCGATGCGATAGGCCAAGCCGTCTGTGGATGCGATCATTTCACCCGCAAACAAGAACAGCATGACCGCTTTCAGATTCAGACGGATGCTATTCAGTACCCGTGGCCAGATTTGTTTGAGAACGACGCGATAGGCAACGTCGAAGTCGCCCGCGCCGAGCGTGAAGGCTTTGACGACCTGGTCGTTCGGTACAGAGCGCGCCAGATTGAACGTGTCGAGAATGATAGTCGGGGTCACGCCGATGACAATCAGCATGATCTTGGAAAGCTCATCGATGCCGAAGGCGATGAAAAGAATGGGCAGCAGCGAAAGCGCGATGATCTTGTCAAAAAACAACACGAACCGCAGGAAGAACGCTCCGACATAAGGGAACAGCCCCATGTGCAGCCCCAGCAGCACCGCGGGAAAAAGCAGCGCCATGCTGCACAAAAAGCGCCGGCCCGTAGCAATGGTATCTTTCCACAGCATGCCTGTTGAGAAGCGCTGAATCAGGGAAGCCGGTTGCGTTTGGATCTCGTCATCTTCAGCAACGGTCAGTGCAGCTCCGGATATCCCGCGGGCCATCTGTCCGATTGTTGGCGTGACACGATCCTCCGGGTTTTCGCGGTGCCGCGCGGCTGAAGTGTGAAGGTAGAAGCCAATGCCAATTGCGAACAGGATCCATGACAAAACGATCGTCATTGTGCGACTGGGTGTCGCACTAATTAGATGGAAGCCGGCAGCCATCTTTTCTCCTCAAAGCTTCCCTTGCGCGGCCGTCTGCATGTAACTGGAATCGAAACGCAAACGGACACGATCAGGCTTTCCCTGGACGGAATCGTCGGGAAAACCAATCGCGATATCGTCGACGGACTTGCTGTTGGATCCGAGGAGGCCGTGCTCAAAGCAAAACTGGCGAACCAGAGCCATTTTCTGTTTTATATCGGCGGAGTTGCTAAACTGCAGCGCCGATTGAGGCGTGTAGAACATTTTTGTCGTGCTGATTTGCTGTTTGTACGATTCGAGCGTGTCTTCGGAACCTTCGGCAATGGCCGCCAGCACTTTGTCGGTCGAAGGCCCCGTGCCGGACATTTGCGTCATCAACTCGTACCAGGCTCCCGTCAAAGCCTTGGCGAAGCGCTGACCGGAACCATCCGGCCGGTTCAAGACATCTGTGCGTACTACGGTGAGGTCGAGTATCTCGCCCGGAATCTGCGACGAATTGAACAGAGACGTTATGCCCTTTTGCTTCAAAATCTGCGAAACCATGGGTTTCCAAGTGACGACCGCGGAGGCGTTGACGTCGCTCAGGAAGGCCGTGGCGATATCCGAATCCGACGTATTGATTAGGCGCACCTGCTTGATCTGATCCCGCAAGCCATTCATGGTCATGGCGCGATCAAACAAATACTCGGAGACGGTTTTCTGCACCAGCAAGAGTTTCTTGCCCGAAAGGTCCTTGATTTGGAAGCCGTTGCGCACGAGTAACGCGTCGTTGCCATTCGAGTAGTCACCGATCAGGATGGCGGTAGTGGGCACACCGGAAGCCGCCGGCATGTCGAGGGCCTCCATATTGGTCATCGTGCAGGCGTCGATATTCTTTGCGACAAAGGCATCCAGTGATGGCGCGTAGTCGAAACGCTGCACTTTTATAGTGATTCCGTATTTGTCCGCCCATTTTTTGAGGATTCCGGACTTCCCGAGATAGTAGTAAGGGGTCCAACCGGCGTAGATGGACCAGCCGACGGTAAAGCCGGGCTTTTGGGCAAACGTGGGAACCGCCAGCAGGAGGCAAACCGCAACAGTCCGCAGAATTGTTTTTCGCATTTGTCGATATCTGGCGCTGATGTTAAGCGTGGGCGTAGGTCAGGACATACGACATTCTTTCGATGGATCAGATTCGTGTTTTGGATGAGGCCAGATAGGAGCGCCACCCCCCGAAGCGTGTGATATCGGGTGCGCCAGCGATCGCGTAAGGCTCACAGACAAAGCACTTAACGGTTTCCCCCGTCTCGAGCATGGCAGTGCCAATTGCGAGCGGCGGAGCCATGCCTGCAACGAAACCTCCAAACTGATCCTCAGGGACAGCCCAGATTTCGACTTCGATGCCAGGGCCGTCGAATCCCGCTTCTCGCACCAAACCTGGCTTGGGAGGCCGGGTTCCTTCCAACGCGTAGAGACGGTACCCAGGATGCGTGCGTGTCGTCTTCAGCAAACGAGCACCGCGTTCAGTGAGCTGCCAGTTCAAAGGTTGGCCGGCAAGATGAGCACCCGCGACCGCAACAGCAACACAGCCCGGAGGACAGGTGCCCAGGTCGACAGCCGGACCGGGCACATCGGCGTGCACTCGATGATAGCGATCCGCCAAAGCGAGAAGCGCTTCATCACTGAAAGCAGATCCGATGAGCGAGATGCCAAACGGAAGACCGTTTGAGCGGAATCCAGCTGGTATTGCAACGGCAGCGAGGTCCAGCAGGTTCACAAAATTGGTGTAATAACCGAGATTGGTATTCAAACGCACCGGATCAGCGGCGATTTCATCATGGGTATAGATAGTTCCCGCGGTTGGCAGAATCAGGACATCCATGCGCTGCCATTCGCGTTCCGTGGCGCGACGCAAGTCGCCGAGACGATACGCGGCCTCGAACGCGTCTACTGCCGAATATCGTTTTGCGCCGAGGATAATTCCTCGTACGACGGGATCCATCTCGTCTGCGCGGTTTTCCGCGAACTCCCGAATTGCGGCCATGCGTTCCGCGACCCAGGGACCCGCGTAAAGCAGATCGGCTGCCGCGCGGAAAATGGAAAAGTCGATTTCCACTTTCTCGCCGCCTATTCGTTCAAAGTCAGAGATCGCGCGCTGATAAAGATTCTCAGCCTGGGCGTCTCCAAAGAACTCGAGCTGATCCATCGAAGGCACGCCGAAGCGGAACGGAACTTGCAGCCACGGCGCCGCGTTCTGCCCGGCGCGCGGCGTGCGCGAGAAGGAATCAAGCGAATCGAAACCCCTTGCTTCCCGCCACACGGCATGCGCATCGTGACAAGTGGTTGCGAAGATGGATACGCAGTCGAGCGTGCGGCATGCAGGCACAACGCCGGACATACTTAGCCAACCGCGCGTGGGCTTGAGCCCAACTAGATTGTTAAAGGCTGCGGGAACGCGCCCCGAACCCGCAGTGTCCGTGCCGAGCGAAGAACTAACCAGTTGACGAGCCACCGCGACCGCTGACCCGGAGCTGGAGCCACCGGAAATATAGCTCTCATCAAAAACGCTGGAGCACGCCCCGTGCGGCGAGCGAGTCCCCACCAAGCCTGTAGCGAACTGATCCAGGTTTGTTTTCCCGATCGGGATGGCCCCTGCGTCGAGCAGCCGCGCAACAACAGAGGCGTGGCGCTTCGGTGAATAACTGAACGCGGGACAACCCGCAGTGGTCGGAAGCCCGACCAGATCAATATTGTCCTTGATGGCAAGCGGCATACCGTATAGAGGCCGCGCTCTGGCAGCAGGATCGTTCTCCAGCTCGCGAGCCTGTGCCAACGCCGCTTCACGGGGCACAAGCGAAATCCAAACAGGTTGGTGCGAGAGGGCGGCAATGCGGTCATATACGGTTTCAATGACATCCGCGGGCCGGGCTTGCCCGGAGGAGTAAAGCGCGCGCAGGGAACTCAAATCGAGCTTCATATTCCATTCCTGGGACGGAGCGCAACTAACTGCTGACCTGCGTAAACCAATGTGCCAGGACTGCAATTCAAATTCTCAATAACGCCCGCGCTCGGCGACGCCACTACGATTTCCGTTTTCATGGCTTCGAGAACCAGGAGCTTTTGCCCGATTTCGACGGATTGGCCGATCTCGACAGCAACCGTCCAAACGTTGGCAGTGATGGGAGAGCGGACTGGCCGACATCCATCCGGGACGACGTCGTCCGATTCTCGAGCGGGAGCCCCAGGGACAAGGGCATCGAATGACTCGTCCGCTTTAGCATTGGCCCAGCGTTCGCGTTCCTCGAGAAACGCGCGCTGCTGAAGGCGTTTGAACACTGCGACATCGTTCTCAATCGACGCGAGAAACGCCTGGTACTCCTTGAGCCGGAAATCGCGGTGCTCGATGCGTAGCGGATAGCCACCGCGGGGAAACGCGTCACGAATTTTCACCAATTCGTCGGCGCTGACCGGGTAAAACCGAATTTGATCGAAGAAACGAAGCAGCCATGGGGTGCCCGGACGGAATTCCTTCGTGCTGCGGTGGGTGTTCCACATCTGCAGAGTCCGGCCAACGAACTGGTATCCTCCTGGACCCTCCATTCCGTACACGCAAAGATATGCGCCACCGATGCCCACGGCGTTTTCCGGCGTCCAAGTGCGGGCTGGATTGTACTTTGTGGTGACCAGCCGATGCCTGGGATCGACCGGCGTGGCGACCGGCGCGCCCAGATAAACGTCGCCCAATCCGAGCACCAGATAGTTCGCCGCAAAGACTGTGCGATAGACGTCATCAACCGAGGAGAGGCCGTTGATCCGGCGGATGAATTCGATGTTGCTTGGGCACCATGGCGCGTCCGGCCGAACCGACTGCATATATTTGCGGATCGCCAACTGAACCGCTGGGTCGTCCCAAGAGAGCGGCAGATGGACGGTGCGCGCGGGCACGACGATGTCGCGCAGGTCCGGGATGCGATCCTCGCAGCCATCCAGCTCTTCGAGTAGATGCTCGCGGCTCAACAAGCGCCCGTCATAGTGAACTTGCAGCGATCGAACGCCGGGCGTGATGTCGATGATTCCGGGCAGATCGGCATTTCGCAATTGTTCATGAAGAGCGTGAACTCGAAGCCGAAGATTGAGGTCGAGGACGTTTGGCCCATACTCGACTAAAAGATGCCTGTCTCCATCTGCGCGGCATACAACGGCTGGAGATCTTTCACCCGCAGGCCGATTCCGCAGAATTGGCTCCTCCTGAATCCATGCATCAGGGAGACTCGGGAGGCTTCCTGAAAGTTTATTGATGAACGTCTCGAGTTCGTCTTCCATCCGCGCGGCTCGCTCCCCTGAAATCCCACGGAACCGCACAAAATCGCCTGGCTTAAGCTGCCCGATTTTCCACAATTCGGCTTGCGCAATCGTCGCGGGACAAACGAAGCCGCCGAGACTCGGGCCGTCGGGGCCGAGAATGACTGGCATGTCACCAGTAAAATTGACGGTGCCAACGGCGTAAGCGTTGTCATGAAGGTTGGAGGGGTGAAGGCCGGCTTCGCCACCGTCTTTGCGCGCCCAAAAAGGCTTGGGACCTATAAGACGAACGCCTGTGCGATCTGAATTGTAGTGAACCTGCCAGGCCGTGGAGAAGAACATTTCGATGTCAGCACGCGTGAAAAAATCCGGCTCGCCGTGGGGACCATAGAGCACTCCGATCTCCCATTCTCTCTCGTATCGTGGGACAACATTAGGCGGCAGGTCGCGGTGAATCCGAGGTTCGTCGCCGCTGTGAGCAACATGCAGCACGTCGCCGGCCCGCAAAACCCGGCCGGCGTGGCCGCCGAATCGTCCTAAGATGAACGTGCTCTTGCTTCCGAGATATTCCGGCACATCGATTCCGCCAGCGACAGTCAAGTAGGCGCGGTTCCCGGCAGCCCGCGGGGTTGTCATTTCCAATAGAGATCCGGCACGTACGACGATCGATTTCCAGCGAGGCACAGGAACGCCGTCGAGCAATGCTGCAAAATCCGCGCCCGCCAGAGCGATTACGGCGTCGGAGGCGAAACGCAGCGTCGGTCCCGTGACCGCGATTTCCAAGCCCGCAGCCGAATCGGGGTTGCCCACCAGCCGGTTCGCCAGGCGAAACGCCAGGGCATCCATGGGCCCTGAAGGCGGGACCCCAACATGCCACAATCCGAGCCGGCCGGGATAGTCTTGAATTGTCGTTTGCGTTCCAGCCTCGACCACGTCGATGGCGGTGCGCCTATACTCAAAGGCGTGCAAGAATGATGTGGTAATGCTGCCTGCCTCAAACACCGGGCCCGCACTAACCTGCCGCAAATACTCCAGGTTGTTTTCGATGCCCGTGAGTCTGCATTCCGTCAAAGCGCTCTGCAACTGGCGCAGCGCCGCCGCTCGATTCTCGCCGCGCACGATGATCTTCGCCAACATAGGATCGTAGTAGGGCGTGATCTCCGAACCAGGTTCCACCCAAGTTTCGACGCGCACACCTTTGGGCCATTCCACTGTCGAGAGCCGGCCCGCGCTCGGCTGAAAGTTCTTTGCTGGATCCTCGGCGTAGATTCGGACTTGGATGGAGCAGCCTGCGGGTTTAATCTTCACGTCCGCGAGCGGAGGCATTTCGAGCGCGGCCTGCCGGATCATCCATTCAACCAAGTCGATTCCGGTCACTTCTTCGGTGACGCCATGCTCGACTTGCAGGCGGGTATTGACTTCCAGGAAATAGACTTTGGCCGTGTCGCTATCGTATATGAATTCGACAGTGCCCGCGGATTGATAACGGACGGCCGCACCCAGCCGAGTCGCCATTTCAAAAAGCTGCGCACGCACCGTGTCCGCGAGTCCTGGGGCCGGCGTTTCTTCGATGACCTTCTGATTGCGGCGTTGCGCGGAACAGTCGCGTTCGCCAAGGGCAACGACGGTTCCCTTCCCATCGCCGAAAATTTGCACCTCGATATGCCGCGCACGGGCGACAAATTTCTCCAGGTAAAGTCCCGCGGAACCGAAGCTCGACTCGCTGAGTCGCTGAACAGCATCGTAGGATTGCTGTAAGTCTTCAGCCGAGCGGCATAACCTCATCCCTATGCCACCTCCTCCAGCAATGCTCTTGAGCATAACGGGGTAACCGATTTTCGCGGCTGCCTGAAGCGCTTCGGATAAATTCGGCAGGAGACCTGTGCCAGGAAGCAAAGGCACGCCGTGCTCCTCAGCGATTCGGCGGGCGGTATGCTTCAATCCGAACGTTCGCATCTGTTCAGGCGTGGGTCCGATGAAAACAATTCGGCTCTTCGCGCAGGCTTCGGCAAAGTTGGCGTTTTCGCTCAAGAAACCATAGCCAGGGTGTATCGCCTCCGCACCGGTCTTTCGAGCCGCGTCGAGGATCGCATCAATCGAAAGGTAGCTCTGCGCTGCCGGCGGCGGTCCGATCAAGATGGCTTCGCCGGCCCTTTCGACATGCAACGAGTGACGATCTGCCTCTGAATACACCGCGACCGACGCAATACCCATTTTTTGTAAGGTTCGCAAGACCCGGCAAGCGATTGCACCCCGATTGGCGATGAGGATCTTGCTGAGCATCAAAGCGTCTGCCGCTCCCAGATCAGCACTTCAATCGGCGTTGGGTTGTAGGCGTTGCAGGGGTTGTTCAGCTGCGGACAGTTACTGATCACCGCCAGCACGTTCATCTCCGCGCGCATCTCGACGTATTTCCCCGGCTCGGAAACTCCATCTTCAAACGTCAGCTTGCCTTCGGGTGTCACCGGAACGTTCATGAAGAAGTTGATGTTGCTAGTGACGTCTTGCTTACTCATGCCGCGGCCCCACTCCATCACCGCCTTCACGAAGCTTTGTCGGCACGCATGCATGTGACGCTTTTCGAGGGCATAGCGCACCATGTTGCTTTCGGCGGCGCACGCGCCGCCGAGCGTATCGTGACGCCCGCATGTATCAGCGACAATTGTCAGCAGTACATTGCCTGCGGTCGACATCAGACGCGTTCCGGTGGTTAAGTAAAGATTCTTCTGCTCCCGTATGGTGTCCTGCGCGCTATAACGGTCGCTGTAATCGTGCGCGTTGTAGAACAACGTGTCCGCGGCTTGATTTCCCTTGAGATCCACAATCCGGAAGTACTGCCCTTTCCGGATCTCACGAATCCAAGGCTCGCCCGCGGGAACTACGCAACGATACGTCGCTTCCTCAGCGTCCAGTTTGCTGGCAACAATGTTTATTCCGCTCATAGGAAGTAGCGCTCCGTCAGCGTGAAACCCCGCCCATTTTCCGGCCGGAAGGTGCGACACACGTCGTCCTGACCGGGTGGCGGCACGTTGCAAATGGACAAGTGAACCGGCTTCGGCTGGTACTTTGGGCTCGGATCAAGCGGATGCTGGCACGTGTTCAAAATCGTCAGCACATTCATCTCGGCCCGCAGCTCGACAAATGAGCCCGGTGTGGAGCAGGCGGGCTGATACGCAATGTTCCCGTCGCCATCGACATGAAGACGGCTGAAGAAGTTCACATTCGGCACCAGGTCGCGGGGCCCGAGTCCCCACTTCTCAAGCTCAATCAGAAAACTGTCCCGGGCGTTTTTGTAGTAGTCGTTACGGGAATCCTGATATCGGGACTCGCCATATTTCTGTTTCACGAGCGCCGCGTTCGAGCACCCGGCAATCGGGTCGTGCCCCCCCGCGGTATCTTCAACGATCGAGCAGAGAATCCGTCCCATGTCCGAATACAGCACGCATCCCTTGGACAGAAGAGCGACGTGCTGCGCCTTGAGAGTATCGATGTTGTAGCGTTCCGCGGGGCATTCGAAGTTGTAGAAGATCGCGCCTACATTTGCTCCGCCTTCAACGTCGGTGATGCGCAAAGCCGTACCGCGCTTCAGCACATGCGACCAGGCAGCGCCTGGCTGGACCATTTCCTGCCAACGAATAGTTGGTTCACCCATACATGCACTTCTCCCTTATCGACCGTTCAATGAGTAAAAGATTTCTTCGCGCGAGAAAACACACGCGGGAGATGATTTTCGCTACTGGGAGACAGGAGGGCCGCAGCAAACGTCCATCGCCGTCAGGCGCAGAAAAATACGCGTAGAGATCTGAGCCCGCACTCTCGGTCGTGAACTTCGCAGCGACATGCGCGCGAGTATGGCAGAGTTGCCTTAACTTTCCCACAGATTTTTGCCGCGACTTAAAACAGTTTCGAACGGAAGCACTATTGGAATGAACGAAAGACCGGAATCTTCCACATCCAGCGCACCATTCGTTTAAACAATCCGTCGCATTGAAAGTTTCCGTGCATCAGGTTCTTGACAGTCCGGGCATCGCGCCTCGACTATTCCTCACCTAGTAAGGTTCTGGCGCCAGTTTGTTCGCTTCGAATTGCGGTGGCTCAGTGGCCCCGACGCGCGCTGATTTGCCGCCAAGCATGCGGCGTGGCTTGAGTCCAAGGCGAACCTGTCATCTGGCGCGTCCGAAACGCGAAGCATAAAGGGGGGTGGCCGGATGCGTGTCTATTCGTCTTTTTCAAAGCTGGCTGTTTTGTTGTGTCTCACCATAGGTGCGCTTACCGCCAACGCGCAGTCGACAACATCCTTGCGCGGCACCGTCACTGATCCATCTGGTGGGGTGATAGCGGATGCGGCTGTCTCGCTGACTAGCGCCGAAAATGGTTCGAGCCGCAGAATCATCACCGACGCCAACGGTGAGTACAGCTTCCTTCAGGTTGAACCAGGAACGTATAAGCTGACGATCGAGAAGACAGGCTTCGCCACGATGACTCGCCGTGACATCAAGCTATTGGTGAATACGCCCGCCACATTGAATTTGACGATGGCGATCAGCGCGACGGGTGAGGTCGTTAACGTTACAACGGAGGCTTTAGAAGTGAACACCACCGACGCAAGCGTGGGCAACCCGTTTAGCGAGATGCAAGTCCGGCAACTCCCCTTGCAAACTCGCAATGTCGTCGAGCTATTGAGCGTCCAACCCGGCGTGACCTCCAATGGAGAAGTGCTCGGCGCGCGGCGTGATCAGAACAACATCACGCTGGACGGAGCCGACGTAAACAATAATCAAAATTCCGGCCTCATCTCGCAGGCCACGGCAACCGGCACAGGTGGCTACCAGGGATCGAATGCCAACGGCACAACCACCAATGCCGGCTTTAACGCCGTACTTCCCATCCCGCTCGACTCGGTACAGGAGTTTCGCGTAACTGTCGCTGGCGAAGGGCCAGACCAGGGCCGGTCTTCCGGTGGACAGGTTACCTTGGTGACGAAAAGCGGAACCAATCAACTCCACGGTTCTCTTTACGAATACAACCGCAACAGCGCTACTTCCGCGAACACCTGGTTTAACAATCAGGCAGGCGTGCCCCGGCAACCTCTGGTGCGAAACCAATTCGGCGGTTCCATTGGCGGCAAGATTGTCCCGGACCGCGTGTTCTATTTTTTAAACTATGAGCAGCGCGAAGACGCCAGTGGCGTCGCCGAAGTTCGCGCCGTGCCATCCGACACCCTGCGTCAGGGGATCTTCACGTACACGATGTGCAACAACCCGACTGGCCCCGGCGGAACGTGTGATCCCACAAAGGATAAAATTTTTGTTCAAACCATAACGCCCGCCGACATCCAGGCGGTGGATCAATCGAACGTGCAGTCGTACACGAAGTCCAATCCGGGATTCACACCCCAATTCACTCCGGGAGTAAACCCAAGTATTCTTCCCTTACTAAATCAGTACCCGCACGGCAACGCTCCGGCGTTTGGTGAGGACGGCGGATTGAACTTCAGCGGATTCCGCTTCAATGCGCCAAGTCATCGCAGCGACCATGCCATTGTCGGAAAGATTGATCTACATCTGGACCGAGCCGGCAAGCATACGGTTAATGTGCGCGGCACGCTCGCCGACAATACCGACGACCAAGTCCTGGCGCAGTTCCCCGGGCAAGGACCGGCCTCGACCCTGCGCGACAACAGCAAGGGCATTGCCGGGCAGTACACGATCATCTTGAGACCCAACCTCATCAACGTTCTCAATATTGCTTACACGCGTTTTGGTCAGGCCTTTTCCGGCGTGACCGGCCCGGTTTTGTTCCAAACCAGCCTTGACCCCTTGCAAAATCCCAACGCACGACCTCTCTCGCAGCGCCTGCCCACAATGAACCTGACCGACGGCGTCACCTGGATCAAAGGCAAACACACCATTACCGCAGGCTTCAACGCCGCCATCATTCATAACAACACGACTTCATTCGCCAATTCATTCGCCCGCTACGGCTATGGCGCCACCGAATTGATCGGCTTGGGCGCAGATATCGACAACGCGCTGGTAAATTACATGTCGGCGAACGCCGGGCGCTTTGGAGCAAACCCGGGGCTCGCCGATAGCGCTTCCGTGACAAACGGCATGGGCGCAATCCTGGGCTTGGTGAACGATGATTTTCACACCGATCAGTTCAACAAGAACGGCAGTCCCTTTCCGCAGGGAACAGCACAGGCGCGATCCTTCATTGAACACGACTTCGGCCTCTACGGCGCGGATACCTATCGCGTGACTCGCAGCCTGACCCTGACTGTGGGTTTGCGTTGGGACGACTTCCGGCCTCCTTACGAGGCGAATGGCTTCCAGATAACCTCCACGGTTCCACTGACTCAATATTTTATGGAGCGCAATGCCCTCCAGACGCAAGGTGTGCCCCAGAACGCAATGCCAAACGCCACGCTGAATTGGGGGCTAAATGGCCCGGGGAACGGAAAACCAACATGGTGGACGCCAGACAACCACAACTTTGCCCCACGGATCGGAATCGCCTACGCTCCCTCCGATCGCGGCGGCTGGCTCGGAAAAGTGTTCGGAAAACAAGGTGTGCTCCGGGCTGGCGCTGGCATGGCTTATGATCGCTTCGGAAGCGACCTGATTACGCAGTACGATCAGTTCGGTTCGCTCGGCTTGGCCAATGCGGAAAATTTCCCGGACTCCTATAGCTTCAGCACCAGTCAAAGATACACCGGCGCCGCGCCTACGCTTGCCGCCCCGCCGCAAGAAACTTTTCCGTACACGCCCCCCAGCATTGCCGCGATCGCAGGGGAATTCATGGGGATCGCTCCGAACCTGAAGCCCCCGTATGCCTACATCCTGAATGCCAGTTTCGCCCGAGAGCTCCCAGGTAAAATCGTTCTCGAGGTCGGCTACGCAGGACGCCTTTCTCACCGGCTCCTTTTGCAAGGCGATGTCTATACGCCACTCGAATATTTCAAGGATCCGAAATCAGGCGTCACCTGGGAACAAAATGCGCTCATCATCCGCCAGCTGCATGATCAGGGATTGACGTTCGCTCAAGTCGCGGCCAATCCAAGCTTGGTGCCCACGCTGCCGTTCGTCGAAGACATGTGGCCCGGCCTGGCCAATCAAGATTTCCCCGGTAGCGCTTCGGCCAATTACTTCGCCTGCGTCTACCACGACTATAACGGGAGTTTTCTCGATTGCCTGCACGCTCTGGACCGCAACACCACGAGCAGCTACGTTAACGGCAAATGCCTGTCCGTCTCTGGCTGTTACACGTTTTTCCCGATACAGGGCAGTTCGATGCCGACATGGATGAATGCGGGTAAAGCTGCCTATCACGGGCTCACTCTGTCGCTGCGCCGCGGAATGAGCAATGGACTTTCCTTCGACTTTAACTACACATGGTCACACTCGATTGACAATGGCTCCGCAGCCGAATCCGGATCCGGACAGCAAGGCGCTGCCATCCAAAACATCTTCAACATTAACGAATTCCGCGGGTCTTCCGATTTCGACATCCGCCATAACATCACAGCCGATGCCCTCTACGAACTGCCGTTCGGCAAAGGCAAGGCGCTCTTGAACACCGCTCCCGGATGGCTAGACCGGGTCGTTGGCGGATGGCAGATTGCCAGCTTGGTACGCTACCGCACGGGGCTGCCTACCGCGGTAGCAGGTGGACTGGAATACAACGCCAATTATTGGCTGAGCTCCCTCGCCATTCTTACTCAACCCGCGAAAACCGGAGTGCAGATCGATCAGAACGGTAATCCGAGCATCTTTGCGAACACGAACGCCGCGAATTCCTTTGCCGATGAGCTCCCCGGCCACACTGGGACTCGCGCCGCTGTCCGTTTGGCCCATATGTTCAACACCGATATGACCGTCGCAAAGATATTCAAGCTGCCTTGGGAAGGACAGCGAATACAGTTCCGTGTTGAAGCTTTCAACGTCTTCAACAATGTGAACTTCACGAACCCGAGTCTTGCTCTGACTGCGCCTGGAACCTTTGGCGAGTTCCAAGGCGTTATGGATCCGCGCGTGATGCAGTTCGCCTTGCGCTATGAATTCTAGTGCCCGTATTCAACCATCGCTAGTAACCGCGGACGACGGTACGTATCCGTTGGGCGCAGCTTGCTGCGCCCCTACTCGGCAACAAAACAATCTCACGTTTCTCTGCAGCGCACTTTGCGTGCCTCAAATCTTTGTCACCTGGGAGTTGCAATGCGAAATGCCTTTACGCTTCTCTTTGCTGCCGGACTGATCCTCGCCTCGTCCGCCCAGATCGCCCGGGCGCAATTGCCGCAGCCTGACGGCGGCAACATCCGCCCCGGCGTCCTTCCAAAGGAATGGATGACAGGAGGTCCCAAATGCATGGAGAACCAGGAATGGCAGGTCCATGAATACAACCGGGACCTTTATATCCTTCGCCAGTCCGGATGCACCGACTACGAAAAACCGTTCCTTTATCTTCTTTTCGGCGAAGAACGCGCTCTGCTGCTCGATACTGGCTCAAGGAACGGTAATCTCGCCCTCACGTTGCAGCGGGTCGTAAAAAACTGGCTGCAGCGCACCAAGCGGGAAACCATCCCTTTGCTCGTCGTGCACACTCATTCGCATTCCGATCATGTCGCTGGAGACGCTGGTGTTCAGGCGATGCATGACCCCGCGATCCCCGTGACCTTCGTTCCCGCGGAAGTGGAAGCCACCAAGCGCCTCTACAAACTCGCTCAGTGGCCGAACGAAATCGGTCACATTGATCTGGGCAATCGCCCGATCGACGTCATCCCGATTCCTGGCCACGACACGGTCGCCGTGGCCCTGTACGATCGCACGACCGCGATTTTGTTCAGTGGCGACAGTCTCTACCCCGGCAGGTTATATGTCCGCGATTTCGCCGACTTCCAGAAGAGCACCGAGCGCATGATCCACTTCACGGAAGGCAAGGTCGTGGCCCATATCCTCGGCAACCACATTGAGGAAACGCGAACTCCTTACCTCGATTATCCCGTTGGCACCATGTACCAGCCGAATGAACACGAGCTGTCATTGTCCAGGGGGGCGCTACTCGAACTCGAAGACGCCTTGCTGTCGCTGCACGGCAAACCCGCCCGTCTCGCCCTGCGCGACTTCAGTATCTGGCCCGTCGGCCCAACCTTCGATATGTTTAACGCAACGCAAGCCGTCTTCGATAAAACCCAGAAGGAACAACACGACCATATGTGGGACCAGCCTCAGAACTAGCCCAGGCTTTTCTATGCTATCTAAAATGTCTCGAAGCGATGGTTTCCCTTCTGCTTGTTAAGTACTTTCATCTGGCGTCCAGCCAACGCGTTCCTGACCTAGGTATTTCAGAACGAACAGATCCTCAAAATGCGACAGCAACTTCTATAATGCCGGACCAGTTCAGAGGGTTTAAGTCCTTACAATCCGCACTTACAAGAAAATCGTGGCTTGGGCCGACGTACCTGTTAACCAGACAACTCCCCACCTAGAAGCCATCGGCTGGCTCGTTCTGCCAAGGGTTAAGACCAATGCGTTCTCACTTCTTTGGCAGTTCTACGCGATGATGTCGTGAATTACATTCCCCGCCACGTCAGTCAACCTGAAGTCGCGGCCGCTATACCTGTAGGTGAGTCTCGTATGGTCAATTCCCAGAAGATAAAGAATGGTGGCGTGAATGTCATGAACATGCACCGGCTTGTCCACCACCTTCCAGCCGAAATCATCGGTGGCTCCGTACGTCATGCCTCCCTTCACTCCCCCGCCGGCCAGCCACATCGTGAATCCATGCGGATTGTGATCGCGACCGTTGTGTGTCTGGCCGCCCATGAACCCGCTTCCCATTTCTACCACGGGCGTCCGGCCGAATTCCGAACCGCAGACAATTAGCGTCTCGTCCAGCAGCCCTCTGGATTTTAGATCCTTGATGAGTGCCGCAAACGGCTGATCGGAATCACGCGCGTTCTTTCGGTGCAGCTGGATGTCGAAATGATGATCCCAGGGATCGCCTTTCGCGTAGTACACCTGGACCATGCGCACACCGCGCTCGATCAAGCGCGCTGCCGTCAAACAGCCACGCGCGGTGCTTCCTTCACCATACAGTTTCTGAACGGCTTCGGTTTCTTTCCTGACGTCGAAGACGTCCGGCGCTTCCGTCTGCATACGGTAAGCGGTCTCCAGCGATGCAATCGTCGCCTCCAACTGTGGGTCATGAACCGCGCTAGATCCCATGTTCAATTGATCGAGCTGTGTGATGAGATCCATCTCTTTCTTCTGACGGGTCAAATCAAACGTTTCATTATGAATGTTCGGAATCAGCTTCTGCGGATCGAACTCTTTCGATTTGGCGTCGTCGGTGACATAAGTTCCTTGATACGTCGGGGGCAAGAACGCCGAATTCCAGAGCGGAGGTCCCACGGTTGTGGGCACATCAGGACACAGAACCACGAAGCCGGGCAGATTCTTATTCTCTGTTCCCAAACCATACGTAAGCCAGGACCCCATCGACGGCCGGCCACTGACGTTTGCCCCGGTGTTCATCATGATCAACGCCGGCTCGTGATTTGGAATTTCCGTGTGAACCGAACGGACCACGCAGATATCGTCGATACATTCCCCGACATTCGGGAAAAGCTCGCTGACTTCGATGCCGCTCCGGCCGTACTTCTTGAAGGTAAAAGGCGACTTCATCAGCCCGCCGGTCTTTCTTTCATGCTGCGGCGTGTCTCCGGGCAGTGGCTGCCCGTCATATTTTTCCAGCATGGGCTTCGGATCGAAGCTATCAACCTGCGAAAGGCCGCCATTCATGAAAAGAAAAATGACGTGTTTCGCCTTCGGCTTGAAATTGGGATTCTGGATCATCCAGGGAGCCGGATGTTCGGCCGCTTGCGCCAATGACTCCCCCACAAGGCTGGCAAAACTTAACATGCCAAACCCGGCGCCCATCTTGCAGAGCGCTTCACGGCGGGTGATCGGTCTTGGACTCGGAAGGTGAATCATAAGTCCTCCCTCAACCTCTTCAGCCACTTGCCCCAGGGGAACTGCACGTTATTCTACGAACTCGAATTCATTGGCGCTGAGCAACACGCGGGCGTATTGGCGCCATGCCGTGACAGGTTCGCCGTTCACCGTATTCCCCGGCTTTTCCGGCGTCGTCTTCAAAAATTGCAGGCCCAGTTCAATTTCCTTTGCAGTTGGCGCCCTTCCGTAAAGCAAGCGATACGCCTCGGTAATCCTTGCTGTTTCGTCCGGCTGGGCGTACACCCGCTCCGCCAGCTTGCCGGCTTGCGTGTAGACGAAATCGTTGTTCATGAAATGCAGTCGCTGCAAAGGAACGTTCGTAGAGAAACGCTGCTCCGCGGTAAAGCTCGGGTTCGGAAAGTCAAATACCTGTAGATAGTTATCTAGGCGGAAGCGGCTGACGTTGCAGTAGACCGTTCGACGCGTGTTTTCTGGGCCAAATGGCTTCGAAGGTCCGCCAACCTCTTTCAGATCAAGATCACCGGCAACGAACAAGATGAGATCGCGAATCGATTCGGCATCCAGACGCTGACGATTGAAATGCGAATAGTATCGGTTGCTGCCGTCTTTTTCATGTGCTTCAGCAGACTCCTGAGCACTGGTTTGGTAGACCGCCGACAACATGATCTCTCGCTGTAACTTCTTTAGGGACATCCCGTGCTGCGTGAAGCTAGACGCCAGGTACTCGAGCAAGTCGGGATTGGATGGTCTTTCGCCGGCAACCCCGAAGTTGTCCGGAGTGCCAACGATCCCGTTCCCGAAATGCCATTTCCAAACGCGGTTGACAAAAACCCTGGCAGCGATCGGGCTGTTGACAATGTCGTTGGCCAATTCCAGCCGCCCACTTCCCTTTGTAAACGGTTGCTGATCGTCTGGACTCAAAACCGCCAGGAACCGCCGCGGCACTTCATCGCCGAGGGTGTGTGGATTGCCGCGCAGGTTCACGGATACGTTGACGAGCTTGGGTTTATCACCGATTCCATGGACGAACGGATACATTGGCTCCAGCGCCTTCTTGAGAGAGTCAATCTGCTGTTCCAAACTCGTGATGTACTCTCTCCACTCGGCATGCAGCCTTCGCTTCAGAGCCCAATCCCGGAACACAAATAGCCCGGGCTCCGGCTTTTCCTCGTCTGAGTTCAGTGAACGCATGAATAAGTCCACCCAGAGGCTCGCTTGCTGCGTAGGCAGCGTTTTCAGTTCAAGATTACAGCCTGGGCAAAACTGGTCGTCAGTCTCGAACTCATTGGGAAGCGCATCACGTCTCGAGCGCTTCTTCAGATCGGCCTTCGCTTTGATAATCTCGTTCTGTTCCTTGATCGCTTTTTGCGCCACTTCCACTTGGAGGACAAGTCTTTGGAAGATATCGGCGAGAGACTTGGCCTCATCTTCTTCCTTGCCGCCTGCCGCGATCATGGCCTGCCAATCTTTCAAGAACGGATAGAACTTGGGCGGTTGGGCAAGAAACTTCACCCAGCGATCGAGCATCTCGGGATCAAGGTGGCTTTGCTCGGCCGCCTCAGCAACGGTAGCCTTCTGCCTTCCAGAAACCCGCCACGCTGCCACCATGTACCGCGCTGTCTGGGCGGCAAGAATGCTGGAAAGTTGCCCCGTCTCGGCTTGCGTGAAATCCTCAAGCTGCTCTTCCAAGTCCAGCATCTGTTGTTCTTTTTGGTGCCAAGCGGCTACCTGCGCATCGGAAGCTAGCGGATACTCCTTGTATGTCGAGCTAGCAAATACCCCTGCCAACGCGTAGTAGTCTTTTTGCGAGATGGGATCGTACTTATGATTGTGGCAGCGCGCGCACGCCACCGTCAGCCCCAGCAAGCCTCGCGACACTGCATCGATTCGCTCATTCCGCTCGTCCGCTCGTCCCTGCACCGGTTCCGCTTGATCCCACAACCACGGCCCGCCTCCAAGGAAGGCCGTCGCGGGCAGCACGTCCCGCAGATTCTGTTCCCCCGTCAAATCTCCCGCGAGTTGCATGCGCACAAATTTCTCGTAAGGAAGATCGTCATTGAATGCCTTAATGACCCAGTCGCGATATACATAGGCGCCGTGGAACGGCATATATCCGCGGCCTTTAGGATCGAGGCCGCGCACATCGTCTTCGGCATAGCGGGCGACATCCAGCCAGTGGCGTCCCCAGCGCTCGCCATACTGCGGAGAGGCTAGCAGACGGTCCACGACCTTCTCGAAGGCCTGCGGGGACTTGTCCTTTTCAAACGCTTCGATCTCTTCTGGCGTGGGGGGCAGCCCGGTAAGGTCGATCGTTGCGCGGCGCAGCAAGGTACGGCGCTCCGCCGCAGGAGCCGGCGAGATTCCCTGCGATTCCAATTTGGCGAGCACCAATCTGTCGATCGCCGTTTTCGCCCAGTGCGCATTTTTTACGGAGGGCGTCGCGGGTGTTTTGAGCGGCTGAAACGACCAGAACGCCCGCTGTTCCGACGATATCTTGAATTGGCTCGCACTCGCGGTCAAGACTGGCTTCGAGCGCGGCCAAGGAGCGCCCATTTTCACCCAGTCCGTAAGGCTCTGCACTTGTTCTGGTGTGAGCTTCCCGCCCTTGGGCATTTTTAGTTCGCCGGTTTGCCGGACTGCTTGAATCATCAAGCTCTTGTCTGGGTCGTTTGGGACGATCGCGGGTCCCCTGCTGCCACCCTTCAGCAGCGATTCGCGCGACTCGACGCGCAAGCCCGAAGTGGCGGAATCCCCGTGACAGTTGGAACAAATGTTGGCGAAGATGGGGCGGACATCTGTCTCGAAGAAATCGTCCCCGGGGGAAGAAGGGGTTGCGGCAGCATTCACAGCGGAAGCCAAGGGTTGAGCATTATCGGTGTGCTCCCACGGCGCGCCCATTTTGATCCACGCAGTCAAGTCCGCAATCTGCTGTTCCTCGAGCTTCCCGCCCATGGGCATCTTTAAGGCCCCGGTTTGCCGGACAGCTTCAATCAGCAGGCTCTTCTCTGGATTTCCAGGCACAATCGCAGGTCCCCTGCCACCACCTATCACCAGTGATTCGCGCGAATCAACGCGGAGGTGACCCATTGCCGAATCCGTGTGGCAGGGAGAGCAGTTCTGCATCAGGATTGGACGGACCTTGTCTTTGAAGAATTGCTCTGACTCTTTAGACGTTGGAGGATTGTCAGCCCCAAGCAGCGGGATCTCGAGCTTGTCAGGCAGGGCGCAGACAAGCAACGCCGCGCCAGCAACCAGCAAGAACGACTTTATGGTGGGGTTCCACATACAGTGTCGATTGGTCGGGAACCTTTCCGGACTGCGCGGCACACTCAGCAGCTACAGCCAAGGCGGGCCGCCGTCTCCACTAGCAAAGCTCAACCTTCCAAGTTGGTCCCAGCATGCAGATGCTCAAAACTAAACGCGGATGTGATGGGTAGCCAAGAATCCCCGCTGCGACCGAAACGGGGGCCGACCCACACGGAATCGCGTGCGACATTTAATCCTCGTGTGTGTCCGGACGCAATCAATTTTCCTTGATGGACTCAATTGACAAAATTAATGCGGTTTGGCTTCTGCGATGTATTGCTCGAACAAATGGTACCCACCTCGGTTTGTCGCCTACTATACTCGCGTTCCGCAAGAGGTTCTCTTGCGGAAGAGCGGCCGCGAATTCGAATCAGCTAGCCTGAGGATAGGAGCCAGTACGCTGGGATGTTAGCCAAACCAACGCATCTTATGGAGATTCGCCGCTGTGGGTATGTTTGGGTGTCTCTGCTCGCTGCCTCTCTTCTGTCCAGTCCAGGAAATGCCCAGACGCAGAATGGAGCTAATCCGCGTCTCGGCGTGACCACGCCAGGCGTGCGACGATCAATGGTGGATATACATCCGGACGCTACCTTCGATGTCGAGGGTCAGCCGGATTGGATGGTTGTGACCGATGATGCGGTGTGGGTGGCCAGTTCTAACGTCAATCATGTCGTGCGACTTGATCCCGCGACGAATCGTCCGACTCTGATCGTTACGATCAGCCAGCCCTGTTCGGGGCTCGCCACCGGATTCGGCGCCATCTGGGTTCCAAGCTGCGGGGCGCACGCGTTGGTCCGTGTTGACGCGCAAACCGGGAAAATTGCCGCTCAAATTCCCGTAACCCCTGCGGACTCTGAAGGTGGGATAACTGTGGGAGACGGCAGCGTGTGGATGGCCACAAGTAAAAAGGGTGTTCTCGTCAGGATTGACCCGCAAACCAACAAAGCAATCGCGGAGATTAGGATACCTTCAGGCTCGTACGCGCCCGCGTTTGGTGACAGCGGGATATGGATTTCCTCCACCGAGCACAACCTACTGACTCACGTAGACACACAATCGAATCGAGTGGTCACTTCGATACCAATTGGACCTCAGCCGCGGTTTCTGACGGTCGGAGCCGGCTCGGTATGGACCTTAAATCAGGGAGACGGCACGATCTCTCGCGTCGACATGAAGACCAATCGCCTTGTTGCGACGATTCCGGTCGGTATTCCGGGAACCGGAGGAGAAATTGCTTTCGGGGAAGGGTCCGTCTGGGCCACCGTGTGGCAGGTTCCGATCTCGAGGATTGATCCCGCATCGAATGCGGTCGTCCAGCAGTGGGTTGGAGCTGGCGGAGACAGCATACGGGTGGGACACGGATCGATCTGGCTCACCGATTTCGCCCACGCTAAAGTGTGGCGGCTAAATCCCAAACAGCCCTAGCCGATGTTGCGGAGTTCAATCGGGGATTGGTCGTCAACTGAGGCGGCCCGTCTTTAGGGAACGCACGGCCTACTGGCGCGATCCTCACCCTGATCCCTGGTTGCCTTTTTTTTCTTCGTCGCCGGTCTTTTGCGCTGGAGGTTTAAAACGTCCGGCAAGAATGTCTTCAATCGTTGACTGAAGCTCCGGGGAATTTGGCGCCACGTCTGGCTCAAATCGCGCGACTACCTTGCCGGCGCGGTCGATGACAAACTTCGTGTAACTCCAGTGGACTTCGCCACCGGTTCCACCCTTCTTGTCGCTGGTCAGAAATCGATACAGCGCGGCCTGATCCTTACCCCTAACCGAGGCTTTCGCAAATACAGGAAAGCTCAAGTGAAACTCGCTGCCGTAGGTCTTCTGTATGTCGGCATCCGTTCCTGGTTCTTGGGCGCCAAAATCGTTGCACGGCACACCAAGCACAATGGCTCCCTTCTCTTTGTATATTTTTTGTAACTCCTCCAACTGGGAAATCTGGTCTCTAAAAATGGATTGGCTGGCGAGATTGACGACCAGCAACAACTGGCCTTTGAAGGTGGAGAGTGGCACTTCTCTCCCGTCGAAGCCGACGAGCGAGTAGTCGTACACCGTTTTCTTTTCGTTGCCTGCAGGTGCGGAGCGACCGGATGTCGCCAGTGAGGCGACAAGGCAACTCACCGCAAGGATTCTTGAGCGAGTTCTAAAAAGATTCATCCAATGCCTCTGTGGTTGTTTCCGAAACCTACGATTAAATTGGGTAGAACGCAATCAACATTGCTTTTGCCACGTTCTCCCGAGTTAAGCTCTAGAACGCGTAACGTAACGAGATTTGCACAACCCTCGGACGTGTCAGCAAAGCACTGTAATTCCCGAAACTCGAGGGACTCCCGAATGGATTGTTGTTGATACTGCTGGGATCGAAACGCACGGAATTAGTCACGTTGAAAGCCTCCAAGGAGAACTTCAGATCTTGCCTCTCCGTTATGCGGAATACTTTGGAAAGGCCCGAGTCGATGCTGAAGTACCCGTCGCCGCGAAAAATATTTCTCTGACCTGTTTCGCCAGGATAGGGAGCACGTATATTCGCGAGAGCGGCCGCCTGATCCTTGAACACGTTGGGGTCGCCGGCATTGGAATTATGGCCCCCGGTTGCAACTGGCCCTGTCAGCACATTAAAACTTTGGTTGTTCCAGTTCGTGCCCCAGCCAAGCCCATCGATCGTGCTGAAGGGTAGGCCACTGGTCCAATGCACGAGGCCGGAAAGACTCCAACCGCCGATCAGCGTGTTAAGCGCACGGTTGGCACCGAAGGCGAAGGCAGCGCCTCGTCCGAAAGGCAACGCGACTATCAAGTTGCCCACAATCGAGTGCCGCACATCGAAATCCGACGGCCCGCGATTCCCTTTCGGGTTCCAAGAATTGATCAGAGAGCTGAAGAGTTGCTGGTTATAGCCACGTTCGGTATCGGATCCCATATCGGACGACTTCGCGAACACGTAATTCACATCGAACTGGACACCATTTTTCATGGGGTGATGCAACGATAATTGCATGGCGTGATAGCTGCTGGTTCCAATCGACGACCACGCGTAGAATGAAGCATACTGTGGATCAAAATACCGGTAGAGCGGGTCGGTCGTGTCGGCTGGAGAAATACCGAGATCGAGGTCGTATAGCGCAGCGGTCTCATTCCCCTGAACAATCGGAAACCACGTTCCGGTCGTGCTGCTAAAGTGGGAAAATTCCGTCTGATAGATGTTTTGCGTGGCGGAAAGTCCGCCTCCCGCCGCTCCCGGAAACATATGCTCCCAATAGGGAATCACTGGAACTTGGGAGACCGGAGTACCAGCGTCGGCCAGCTTGGTCATCTTCGTTGCCGCTGCAAAGTAATCGCCTCCACCTTTCGGATCGACAAGATTAAGTGGCATCGCCAGATCAAGCTGCTGGAGAAGCCGGTGAGCGAGCCGTCCGGTATAAGCGGCTTCCACGATAAAGCCTTTCGGAAGCTCTCTAGAAATTGCCAAATCAAATCCGTACGCATAGGGCGTATGCAGCTTGTTGTCCAGACCATAGGAAATAGCCACACCGTCGCCCGGCGTGACCGGGAATGTTCCACTCGATGAAGGCATGGGAATGATGGATGTAGGCACAACCTGCTGGCCGGTATAGCGCGGTGCGGTATCCACGTGTTGATCGACGCCATTTTCGGCCTGCGTGGACAAACCGAACGCACCATGGGCGTCAAATGTGTTCATGATGCCTTCACCGAAATGATCGTAGTACATCCCGAAGCCACCGCGAATCGAGGTGAGATTAGCTTTGCTTCCCACTAGCTTACTGAGAAATCCACTATTGAAATTCGGGGAATAGGCGAAGGCGAAGCGCGGTGCGATATCCAGCTTATCCATGTTCCATAGACTCGGCTTACCATTGGCGCGGCCCGCTGGACCGAAGGAAATGGGCGGAGCGTACGTCTGTCCTTGCAGCATCTGCGCTCCGCGCGTGTCGAACCAATCTTTGACGCTGGTGGTAGGGCTCACTTCCTGCCCGTTGCGTTCGTAGGGGACTTGCAATAGTGAATGCCGCAAGCCAAATGTAAGAGTTAGATTCGGCCTGACCTTCCAGCTATCCTGCAAATAATATTCGAACTCGTTGGACAAATAGTGCCGCGTGGTGAAGCTACCAACGGGTAGCGGATTCAGACTGTTCCCGGACACACCGTAGTTTAGGAACTCCACGCTATGCGTGATGAGGCCCGTGACATCGGAAATCGCGGAGTTGTAAGCGGTTTTGAACGAGGCATCGACTGCAGGAAACGCAAACGCTCCCGGGTCCAGGCTGCTGCCGGTGCCGGCGATCGATCCCACGGTGAGGAAGTTAGAGGTTACGTTGGCGTACTTGTAGGCGGTGGAATCAGTGGTGCGGTTGTTGAATATCGCGCGATAGTTCGCGCCGACCTGAATCGTATGCTTTCCTTTTACCCAACTTACGTCGTCCACGACGTTGTGTGTGGGAACATTGATGACGCTGGAAGGATACGTAGCGCCAGTGGAACTGGAACTGAACGTGTCCACGCTGCTGAAGGTAGTGTAGTCCTGATGCGTACTTCCCCGATCGGCATAACCTTGCCGGACAAACCCGTACCGCAGATTATTGACGACGGTGTCCGAGACCGTCCAAACGTGGCCAGCGGAAATTCCCTTGGAATTATCGAATCGCGCGGAGTTTGGCAGGGAGCCCGGAAATTGTTCGGCGTTTATTGTCCTGTCATACTGAAGATTGCCGCGCACAAATAGACGCTGTTTGGCATTCAGGTTGTAATCAATTTTCGCGATGTACGTGGATAGCGACTGCGGAGACGGAGATGAAAACGTATAGGAGCCAAAATTGTAACCGTCGCCCAAGGCATTGCCGTTAGGCAGGGGAAGCTGGCTTAGATATGCGAGGGCAGCTTGATCCACGCCTGCGCCATTGGGACACGTCCCATTACCGCTGCAGTTTGGATCCATAGTTGCGATGTTTGCTGGGGTCAGAGTCTTGTAGGTCCCGGAACTCGTGAGATACGTTACGTTTCCCTGTCGCAGAGAAGCCGTGGGAACTTCGCGGGTAACTTGCGTGCTTTCGGCGGTTCTTTGTCCTTCGTAGGCGAGAAAGAAAAACAGCTTGTCCTTCAGGATCGGCCCACCAAATGAGCCGCCGAAGGTATTGCGCAGAAATTTTCCGGGCGTATTGGGTTCGCCATTTTGAAGTTCGGAATGCTTGTTGAACCAGTCATTCGCTACCATGTTCGTGGGGCGATGATATTCATAGGCACTGCCGTGGAAGGAGTTTGTTCCACTGCGCGTGACCAAGGACACCTGCGCTCCCGAAGAACGCCCCGAGTCTGCATTCGAGTTTGTGGTGACCACGCGAAACTCTTCCACGGAGTCACGGGTCGATCTCAAGACTCCCTCAAAGGCGTAACCCTTGTTTTGGTTGTTGTCGTCCAGCCCATCCAGCGTGTAGTTGTTCTGATCGGAACGCGCGCCGTTGACGGACCCACTGCGACTATCGGAATCCATCTGGCTGTCCGACTGCCGTCCCAGGAAAATGACGCCCGCTTGGAGGCTCAAAAGATCCAGCACATTGTTGCCCTCAAAGGGAAGAGCTTGAATCTGGATTTGATTGAACGGGGTGCCGATGGTCGCGTCGCTGGTGTTGAGCGTGACGGTTTGAGCGCTTACTTCAACGGTTTCGGCGGCCGCCTGAAGACTAAGACTGACATCAAGCCTTCCGGTTTGGTTGACCAGCAGCTCCACTTGCCTGATCTGCGTCGAAAAACCCGCGGCAGTTACGGTAACCGTATATTTGCCGGGCGGGATCTGTTGGAAACTATATTCTCCTTCGGCGTTCGATTTTCGAGTCTGACTGAACCCGCTCTCGCGATTCGTGAGAGTGATATCCGCTTGGGGAGTAACGGCGCCGCCAGGGTCGATAACTGTGCCATGCAACGAGGTCACCGCCGTTTGCGAGAGCGAGCACAGCGAGCACAGGAGAACGACGCTGAAGAGCAACAAACTAATCCTGCAAATCCTCATCCAAATACCTCCATGGCGGCGTTGTGCCCGAGAGAAAAATAGGAAAGGAGCACAGCTTTCATCCTCGTTAAGAAAGAGGACGAAATGCGCCCGCTAAGTGGCAGGAGGGTGCCGCCTTCTTTGAGTTGAGTCAAATTCAAAATTTATCTACGGACTATCACCCATTCTTCTTGGCTGCAGGGCGCCACACTTGTTTCCTAGTCATTTGCAGGTGCCGCGTGCGACGTGTACCCTTCCTAACTATGCACAATGAGGTATAGATCACTCCACGGCGCTAAAAGGAAGGGATCCGAATAGCAGCAAAATGAGAGATCTATTCAACTGGCTCACAGCCTTAGGTGCGGAAAGCACAAATAATTAGACTGGGGTTGCCACAGTGAGCCTGTTGCACGGACAATATGCGAGATAGTCGAGGGCGCTCCTGAGATTGTGAATAGCGTCACCACAAATGAGCATGATTTCGTCGGGAACTTCTGCCATGCGGACGAGATGATAGCTGCGTTCACTTTTGTCAGGATCGACCTTAATCTCGATTTCGTATGGCTTGGAATCAAAGAAGGCTTCACAAGCCAAAAGCAAATCTTCGATGTGCTTCTCAGCCCGTTCGACTTTGTAAAATATCAGTGGAAGTCTATCCGCCACAGAGCGCATTCTCGATTAGCTATGCTGATGTACGTACAGGATGGAAAGACGCTTACTAGAACACCTTCGAGAATTTACGAATAACCTCTGGAGATTCACTTTTTAACAATTCAACTCGTGCATAGAAGTATTTCTTGAGCAACTCCTGCTCGCTCCGATCCAGTTTCTGAAACAGTTCGGTAGCACTCGTGGAAAATGTCGCTCCTCTACGATATGCCCCACCGAGCATGTTCGACAGTTCAGGGAGCACCCTATTGAAGTCCTGCACTCTTGTCTTAGAAACCGTCAAACTACTTAAAAAGCTGTCCACTACAGAGGGTTCGAAGGCATCGGAAATTGCCTGCCAAAGTTCGTTGAATGCCGTACTCTGTCCGAACACAAACAACATCGCGGCGTCATTCATTTCTCGTCGCGGGTACAGCACGAGACTCCAGTAGCTTGTACCACCCTGTGACAATTGGTCTTGAACGAAAGACCAGACAGCTTTGGCAACCACTTCATTCTGAAATTCACGCATATTCTTCGGTGTGAGTTTAGTCAATCCGCGCTTCTGTTTGAGAAATTCAACAGCGCCCCAAAAAACATCAACGGCGACATGGTGTTGCCGATTGCCAGATTTCAACGTCACATCGTAAAGAGTTGCGGCTCGCAGTCCTCCATCTGCTGATCTGGAAGGGCCGACAAAGCTGACATCAACGATTTCCCATAATGCTCGAACGACACTGTCCAGTTTGATGCCCTGAAGCTTCAGTTCTTGCGCTGTGTTGCGAATAATCTTTTCAACGTCCTCCAGGTGGCTCGCGTCGTCAAGAACGATCTCTACAAACATCTCGTCCTGCATATCAAGAAATTGGCTGTGCGCTTTGTTTATGGAGACCGAGACTCCGGCCTCCCGCAGTTTGCGTTCGATCAATTCTTCGACTTGATTTGAAGTGAGGTTCATCTGTTTCAAAGGTACTTCCGTGCTTCGTGATGAAGCCAGTAAAATTGTGGCTTGGCTCGTCGAATTCTCCACAGTATCGGATACGGCCTTGATGAGACAGCGGTTCAAGCTGTTTCAGAAATCGTCTTTCGTCCGGCGACAGAGAACGGACGAGCGGTCGATTTCGAAGCAAGAGCGCGGGTCGAATTTAGACTGACGCTCTGGCGATTTGAGAGTCCGGGTCAAGCCGCTGAGATGCGACGTTACATTCAGGAAATTTTCGGGCGGGTCAGGGTTACCGGCAACTCAAAACGTGAGATGAATCTCCGAACAACGGCCCCCCATGCCTTGGTGCCATTTCGTGTTCGGTCTGTTGCTTAGCTTCCTCCAACTTAGCAGCCTGGCCATCAGGAGATTGCGGAAGGCGTTCGCGCGGCGGGAGGATCAGATTAGCTTTTGGATCGTGGGCGGATCACGGGCAACCCTTCCGTAATCCGGTAAGGGAAGGGTTGCCGACCAACCGGCCGCAACTGGCTCTTACGTCATGAGCGACCCGATTTCCGACTCGTCTATTTCTTTCCTCACGTCGACACTTGGACATTGACCGGTCATTCCAATTCCGGGTTTCTGAGTATCGGAATTTCGTCCAGGTTGCCCGCCGAAAATCGCGCGATCTGTTCCTGGATGGGCTGGCGAGCGATGGGTTCGTCGGGTGCGTGCAGGAGAGGATTTTTGTACGCCTGAAGCGCATCTTCGCGGGAACCACGCCTCAATGCTAGGTTCCCCGGTCAATGTATACGAAAAATGCGCTGGGATCTGCCAGGAAACGAAATGGTCTTCAGTTTGCCATTTGCTCATATCCCATCCCACTTCGCTGACGATGGTGGCCGCGGTCATGACATCGATGCTGTCGATCTGGGTCAGGTCAGTACGGGTCATGCGAAACAAGTCCGCACGCAGTTCGAACTGCGGTTTATTGCCGTTCTTCTTCTTGAGTCGTGTCCTCCGCTTCTCTTCTGGCAGGCTGGTGCCTTGGCTCCGGTCCTATCGCCGCTGGAAATATCGTTCAAGCTGTCGATCGCATTCGGCCATCTGCTTCCGGCAAAACTCGTAACCGTCCTGTTCCTGCTTCAGAACGAACAACAAATCTTCTTGCCAATTGCCTTCCAGACTTCGCGCGATCTGCTCCCCACTCGCCTGTACACGAGGGTCCCGAAATGCGGCCAACTTATACGGATCTCGCTCGCCGGCCAAAATCGCGTTCATGATCGCCTGCCCTGTCACACCGCTCACATCGCTCAGCACGTTCGCCAGTCGGCGCAAGCGAACCTTTCTGCCGCAAACGATTCTGTCGCGAACACGGTCAGCAACGCCATTGAAGCAACTGCATTTCTCCACCGCATGTAAGCCCCCCTCTTTTCTGAACTGATGTCTTAAAAAACTGGGCTCTCCTGTGGTCAGGCAAGGTCCAGTCGAAATTGTCTTCGAAGGCCCCTGTCGAAGAGACTTGAAGGGGCGAATTTTCGCAGGCGGCTGACGAACTTAACCTCTCGTCCGACCGGATACCGTGATCGTGGCGACTGGCTGGTCAGAGCGTCCAACACCACCTCTGCCACTCCGATAGGCGTGCCACCTTTCGCAATGTTTTGCGAGACCGCTTCGAGGACACGATTGCGGCCGTCGGCGTAAACCTCCAATGGACGGCCGGCGATTTGACTGTTCTGCGCGATGCTCGTGCGCGTAAACCCCGGTTCAATGATCGATACGTGGATGCCAAACTGGCGCACTTCATGGTCTAAGGATTCGGAGTAACCTTCCAATGCGTGTTTGCTCGCGCAGTAGATTCCCTGGTACGGCGCCGGAACGAAACCCACAAGCGATCCGATGTTCACGATGCGACCTGATCGCTGGCCTCGCATAAAGCGGAGCACGGCTTGGGTCATTCGCAAGACTCCGAAAAAGTTGGTATCAAAAAGCTGCTTCGCTTCTTCGATTGTCGTCTCTTCGAGTGAGCCGATGAGGGTGTACCCAGCGTTGTTGACCAGGGCGTCGATTCGTCCGGCCCGGTCAAGAACCGTTCGCACACAAGAATCGACCGACTCTTCGTTGCGAACGTCGACGTGGACCAGCTCGACATTCTCGAGGGCTCTCTTGGCTCCGCCATTCGCCCTCGCGGTCCCGAAGACTCGGAAACCGTGGCGGGGAAGGAGACCCGCGATGGCTCGACCGATTCCCGATGAAACTCCCGTGACCAGAGCTACTTTTTCCTGACTCATGTTTTTACCTCCCGTATCCTTATATATATAGCCGTCCACAAGACCCACTCGTACCGCCTGTTAGTAGATCAGAGTGATCTCGATGGCTTGTTCCGAAGTGTTCAAAGAGAATTTCGCTTCGTCGAATGTGGGCGCGCGCTTCCTCTTCTTGGGGTTGTTGGAAGCGCCGTAACCTTCCTTGGGCATTCCCACAAAGTTCTTGTCCATCTTTCCGTTGCCGTTTTCGTCGTGAAGGACCGAGACCGCGAAGGTGCCGTGGGGAAGATTTTTGAACGTTACCTGGGCGCTCATGGTGTTGGGATCGATGTCGACACTCTGCTGGCGGACGGCCTTCGACGTATCATCGGGAAAACCCTGGGCGTCCTGAAATAGTGTTACGCCGATCTTGCCTTTAGTGTTTCTCGCGCCGGTGATGCGTACCGCGAGAGTTCCAGTATCTTTCGTTTGCGCGGAGAGGGATGGGAAGGATCCGCACAGCAGCAAAAATGCGAGCATTACCAACACGATCGCGATCCGATCACTTTTCAGACTTGTTCTATTCATTCCTCTATTCCTTTCTTTCGCTGGGTACATCCATGTCGCCTCTGACTCAGGCTTTGAGCGCCTGGTTGGCATTGCCAAAGACAGTCCAGGAATCGAATCCACCTGGATTGGTGCCCGTACGTTTCGCGTGCGCGGCGATCACCCAAGTGCAGAGTCCTGTGAAGGCGAACAGAACAGCACCGGCGGCAAGTGTCTTGGCATCGGGATGAATAAGCGATTGTCCGCGCAGTGCTTGCCACACCAGCAGCAGCAGGAGACCCATGTAGGCGAATCCAACGGTGGAAATTAGTGCCAACCGGTGAGCTTCTTTGAAACGCGCGAACGCGTTCCTGCGCCTAGCCACGAACCACCCGAAGAAGGGCAAGAGTTGCATTGCGTGTATCCCCACGAAATGGGCGGGTCGCAAATCTCCCGCAACTGTGCTCCAACCGACGACGGGTAGCCCAGGACCGCCGTCGGCAACTCCGACACCGTGCGCGCCGACGATGCGCGGGCCGTGGTTTGCGGCAATAGTCACGAGCTGTTCGTGCGTAGGCCGAACCATTAGAAACCCCGAGCCCATGCCAACGAGCGAAACGAGCAGGCCAAGTCGCAGTGACCACGCGAACGGACGGTTCGGAATCCGTTCGAAGAGGAGAAGGGTGGCGAGCAACAGATTCATCGTCCACACAACGACGATGAACGCTCCCATCGTGAGCCACAGGAAGGTATTGAGCGGGGTCGTCACATTGAAATGACTGGTTGTGCCGCGCGCCGCTTGTGTGAGAATCACCGTCATTTCGACGATGAAGCTGACGACGGTCACGTTGGCCGCGAAACGCGCCAGCCGCAGGCGGCTCTCGACAAACCCAAGCAGCCAAACAAAAGTGAAGCAGTAGACGCTGACGGAGACGGCGAACTTGGCCGGTTTCAGCCATGCCGGTGCACCTGTAATAACGCGATGATCGATCAAGACTCCCGCGAGAGCTGCGAGAAAAACGAGAATCATCGCTACGCCGAGCATCGTCAATGGCCAGTTGGTGTGCCATGCGTGCTGCAGAAGGGTCTTGCCTGGATCTCGCGTGCGTAGTCCAAGTTGCGTCCCGTCGATCGAGGGCTCGTTCCTGTTCACGCTGGCAGCGAAAATCTGCGTGCCGCTTTTGTCTGCTTCGCGCGAACTCGCAACCGCGCGAAGCACAAGGTAGATCAGGAACCCCAACGGGCCGAGCATGAGCGTGAGAAAGAGAACCGGCGCCGTCAGGAGCGGACTGAGGCGCCGCTCCTGGCTGTCGAGGAAGATCCAGCGGCCGATGAAGAGGTCAAAGGCCAGAAAGTGAACCCAGGCGATCGTGGCGCCCTCGGGCGAGCCCAGCAACGCCGCAATCCCGGGGAGTGTTGGTCTCGCGATCGCGGGCCAGATCGCACCCAGCCGCGGGAGCACGAGCGCAGCGTAAAGAAGTGCTGGTGCAGCACTCACGAATGGTGAACGGATGATGCGCCCTGTCCAACGCCAGCGCGGCAACAGAATCATCAAGGCCCAGAAGGGCAAGACCAGCATCTTGCTCAGCCTGAAGAGTAGAGTCATGTTCGCCTCCGTAAAACTCGAACCGCCATCACCGGGCAATTAACTGGAACACCGTGCGTACGGGTCTGGGCATTTGCGGCGCAAACTCGCGAAACAGGTTCCCCGCGGCGGTGGACCCGAACTGAAGAGTCGCCCGCTGACCTGCATGTGTGGCGTTGTTGAAGCCGGACGGGAGATATGCATTCCCAACGAACCCCGCGGCTGTCGCACCCACGAAGTTTGAGAAGGCGGGCATCGGACGCCCGGAATCGGATCGATCGACAAACGTGAACATCAGCGCGTGAAGGCTTCTCGCGAGTACGTTGTGGCTCGAAGATGGGATATAGCGAGGGTCTTCGTGAGTAACGACTCCGGTTGCGAAACGTGCCGTCTGGAACGTTACACGTTGTGCGAAGGCGTCGCCGTAGTTCCGACCGAAAGCCTCGGCGCCCTGTCTCCATTCCGGGGGATACTGCGTAGCCCCTTTGCCCGGAGGGTTCGCCATGCGAATCCCTGCACGAAATGCCGGAGCCGTGAAGACGCTCGGATTCAGATACGTCTCGGTGATGTAGTAACGAAACTTGCCCTCGACGCCAGACGATTGGGCAGTGCTGCCGAAGGCTTGCGTCGTGCCCGCTGCATTCTGGGCCCACGAATGGATGGGACACAGCAAAACAGCAAAACTCAAGAGCGGAAACTTCACTTTCATCACGTTCTCCTTTGCAAAAAAATTGAATCCCGAACGAAGCTAAATGCGCGCCGCGCGCAAGAGTTTTCAGAGTTAACGGGCCCCGGATTCCGGGACGGTCGCGTGGCAATAGACGCAGCTACGATTGGGGACGTTCAGTGGTGGAGCGTTCTTGGAGTTCGCGCGGGAGGCATACAACGCCGCGCGGGCGTTGAGGTCGGAGGCCGCTATCGTCTCCAAAACATCGCGATACGGCCAAGTGTCATAATTGCTGGCGTACCTTGCGTTCGCGTACATCACTCTGGCGGCATCGACCTGTCCTGCTTTCACCAGACCATTGCCCAGATTCAGCACCAATCCTTCAAAGCCGTATGGGGCGATATCGCCTTCCCACCAGCAAGCCTTCTTCCGGCCAACGGAAGTTACTAGGTGGAGATAGGGCTTCATTTCGGGATTTGTGCGATCGATCTGGGTTCCGATGCATGCATCGATGGACTGCCACAAGGACTCCAATGCCTTGGTGTAGGTTTCGCTGTCCCTCGAATCGTCCAGGTGAGCCGCCCAGCGATTGAAGTTGTTGAATTCCGGAAATTGATAAGCGGCAAAGTCCAGCGTGCCGTCGCCTTTGGCGATGAGGTTCGGGTCGTAATACTCCTGACCTGTGTGAACCGTCGTGATTCCCAAGTACCCGGGCAAGTGGTCGTCGTTGATGTATCCGATCGGGTGGGGGCTGTAGTAGTCGAGGTCCAGAGCCTTTTGGAAGAGGCTGGCTGCGGTCGGCATGTCCTGCGCCAGCATGTTCTGGTGGGCCTTCCAGTTCGGATCCCGCGTCAGCTCGCCAACATGCCAGAAGTGAGTGGCACCGAGCAGCGCATAGAGCGTTGGGTTATTGGGATCGGACTGGATCGCTTTTTGCAGGTCTTCTTGGGCTTCCGGAATGGCGGCGTAGTCATTGCCATGGTAGATCGTCCAGAATTTCTGGATCGCCTCACGGCTGATCCCGGTGGTGTGATCGTCTTGCGTTGGGACAGCCCGTTCGCCGCCGCTGCCTGAGCTTTTCCCGGCGCTAATAAAACAAAGAAGGGCGGCCGCCATCAACGTTGCCGCAACAAGGGCTGGTCTTGCGCTAAAAAATGAACTTCTGTGGAAAAAACTGCAGCCGGGCCGGACTTGGCTTTCTGTATGCATTGCACATCTCCCTTGCGAAAACTCGTAGTCCACCTAGGCGGCACCCGGCTGGTTCGAAAGGCCGCTGGATGTGGGCACTGCCAACATGCTACCCTTACGATGTTGCCCGTGTCAACATGGTTGCATCTTATTTTGGGGTACACGGCCAAGAGCCATTTGCACCGGGATGGTGGCCTGTCAAAGCTGATGTTGCCGATGTCAACACGCTAGATATAATGCGAAGGAGGAAGATGCGTCGCCCAAAGCCTTATCATCACGGAAACTTACGGGAAGCACTGCTGGAGGCCGCGATTCGGTTGATCGCCGAGGTCGGGCCGACCGCCTTTACCCTGCGCGAAGTAGCACGCCGGGCAGGAGTCTCGCACAACGCGCCCTATCGGCATTTTCGGGACCGGGATGATTTGATGGCGGCCGTCGCCGCCCAGGGGTTTCGGGAATTGACGCAAGCGATGATGGACGCGGTGGGGCAGCGAACGGACGCTCTCGATCGGCTCAAGCATGCCGGATTAGGTTACGTAAGCTTTGCTCTGCGCAGACCCGAACATTTCACAGTTATGTTTGACGCGCCGCTATCGAAGCGCAAGCATCCGGATTCGGCGGCGGCGGCAGAACAGGCCTTTGGCACTCTTCTGGGTTTCGTTAAAGGTTGCCAGGACGCGGGCCGACTGCCCTCAGGGGAGTTACGTCAAATGGCGCTTCTGGCCTGGACCATGGTCCACGGTATCGCCAAGCTTGGGATCACCGGCCGGTTGCCTTTTCCCTCTAACGCCGAGGTTCTCAAATTCGCCGAATTCGTGATCGACCAATCGTTGCCGGTTGGCCGATAGATACCCGGCACTGTCTAAGGACGAACAGTCCGGCCTCGTTTGGAGCCGCTTCCGATTACAGCTTTCAAAAGACCCGGGAATCTCGATTCGAGATCCGTCCACCGCACTATTTCGGGAGAGCTTTAACGGCCAGCCGGTCGTCGATTGGAATGACCACCACGGTAAATGGTGTTCCAGCGTCGTCGCTCACCTGCGGGAGGAGACTCCCAAACTCATTGCCGCCGACCATCGAGTTTTCGTAATAAGGGCAGAAGACCATCATATGTGGGTGCCAATGACCGATTCCCGATCCAAGATTCTGATCCGCGGACCACATGTATGCAAAGCTGACGCCGTCTCTCCTCGGAAGTTCTCCTTTGACGTAGGCCGCCTGAAGACTCTCGGCAATCTGATCCGGACTCTTCCCCGCAATCGCAAACTTGGTTCGCAGTTCGTAATAGGGCATCACCATGCGGGCTGCTGGTGCGGTGAAGCAGATCGGTGCCCGGATGGTTGGGTCGTAGACGATCTCGCGGAACTGCGCGGGCGTGTAGGTCGGTGCCGAGAACCCGCGCATGACCATGCACACAGAGCCGTTATCGCCATCCTGAGCGATTTGGAAACCGGACGCCGTCAGGACCTTTATCGTCGCGTGGCCGGAAATACTGGCCGGCGCCGCGCTCTTCGCCAGCGCGATTTCGGCGTCTCGTGCCATCATGTATTCGCCGAGTGGCGCGTACTTCACACCTTGTGCATTCATGCCGACCGCGCCCACGCCGGCCAGCAGGAAAGACAGTACATATCGATATCGTTTCATTTCCATGTGAATTTCCTTTCTGAAATGACCTGAATTTCTTAAACACAATCTCCATTACGATCCAGCCGCCGCTGAGGATAGGTTGTTTAGATTTCCTCCGGTTGTGTCCACGTGTTTGCTCACCGGTCAACGGGCGCCGCCGCCGGCTGAGCAGCCGTCGAGGCCACGCGATCCAGCCGGGTCACTTCGGGTCCGGCGGAGCACCGTTCCCGCAAATAGCCCGTGAAGTGCTGAAAGAAGGATTGCTTCTGGAGATCCGGGAGCACCTCCTCCACCACCTCGCCAATGTGGATGAACCGAAAAGGATCGGCTGGGTGTTGAAATGAAGTGTATCGGTGCTCCGGGTGATGGCTGCGGATGCCCGCAACGAACTCGCCGATGGCAGTCTTAAGCTCGCCGAGATCAACATCTGGTTTCACGGAATAATCGATGCGAATGTACGTCATAAGAACCTCCATTCATCTCTATTACGGTTTGCGCCGGAGCGAGGATACGTTTCGCGAGGAAAATCAGGAGCGTGCAGCGACGCTTACGGAAGCAGCAGCCAGAATCACCCACGGACAGTGCACGTAATCCACAATGCGGTCGATGTGGTTTTCCGTCACACGGAGTCGGACGGTTGAGTAGGGCGTCCAGGTATCAGCGCCGCGCTGCAAAATGATTACCACCGGTTCGCCATCCACTTCGCCCACAGCCAGCCTCAAGGGCATCGGGAATCGTTCGTAATTGCCGAAGTAAGGCGAATCGACGAGTTTCCCAGCAAACGCATCGGCCACCCTCAGACGGGCATCGGCGGCAATCAATTCCCGCAAGCCGTTCCAGTCGCGGCGGTTGAATCGCTCGACATAGAGCTGCAGTACCTGCGTCAATTCCGGGTTCGCCGTTCGAGGCAACTTCACCGGGGAAGGAGATGCTGCTAATTTTGATCGGCCGCGGTTGAGCGCAGCCTTGACGCCACCAACGGTGGATTCGACGAGTGCGCGATCTCTTCGAGGGTGTAATCGAAAACATCTTTGAGGAGCACGCAAGCGCGCTCCTTGGGAGGAAGACTGGTCACAAGGTGCTCGATGGCGCGACCAACTCCAAGCACCGCGGGTTCGGCGGCCTCTACCGAATCCGGACTGAGGGCGGCAGTTTCCGCCTCGACCCGAACGCCACGCCGGCGCAGGAAATCGACGCATCGATTGTGCGCAATCCGAAAAAGCCAAGGCTTAAGTGGACGGCTGTCGTCGTACTGGTCCACCTTTCGATAAGCCTCGAATAGCGCGTCTTGAACAACGTCCTCGCCATCCAGCACCGACCCGGTCATGCGCGAACAGTAGCGGTGCAAGCTCGAACGAAGATTGGTTACCGTCTCGAGGAACGCTAGATAACGTGCCTCGAAGGGACCGGACCCGTCCGGATACTCGGCATTGTTCATGTCTATCTATACGCACTCCATGATGTCCGGGATACGCCGCTCCTAAACGATCTGCCACTAACTGCCTGCATCCGAATTTGCCGTCGACAACGCAGATCCTCTGTTTGGGATGAGAAACGCTGCAGCCAATCCAAGAACCACGGCCGCACCGACGATGCTGATCGATTCCCGCAATTGAGGTTTTGCATTCATGAGCAGGACAGCCGCGAACACGAGCGCAATTCGGACGCTCAGGGAAATCTTTAGAATGGGATCCTCTCGACGTCTAAAGAACTCGGACTCGTCAGCGGCAGAAGCTCGTCGTAGCGCACGTATTCGCCTGCTGGTAACCGCCCCAAGAATGCCTATCAGAATCAGCACGGCAAAAGCCACTTTTGGCCAAGCGAGCGTCCAAGCGGACATTCGGTCCGCCAAGTATCCTCCTGAAAGGAGCAGCAGAAGGCCCGAACCGCCAGCTATCCAGGGAACCGCAGGCCAGAGCTCCAGCCAAAGGTTCGCCCGAGTGGGACTCGTAGCTCGCCGCAATTGAAACAGGATCAGGGCATCGATGCTCAGGACCGAGGCGAGTGCCAGAGCAGCCCCAACGTGCAAGAACAAAACGAGCGAATCAACTGTCATGGTTTCTTTATCTCCGATTAGCTGCAGACCCCTACGACCTTGCCGATTAGCGAGCGGTTCTGAACGGCTTTGATCATGAAATCGGCCACGTCCGCGTAAGAAATGCTGAAACCGAAAGGAGGCAAGTGTCCCTCTCTCACCCGGTATCTCCCTGTGTAGGGCTTAGGCGTCAGTTTAGGTGGCCGCGCGATGGTCCAGTCGAGCCCGCTCTTTTCCAACACCTTTTCCATGCCGGACGCATCCGCAACAACTCCCGGGAAGAACAATCTGCCAAGGAGGTACGCTGGCGGGATGATCGCGTCCTTAAACAGGAAAGCCACGGACTCAACCACAACGCGTCTAACTCCGGCACGTGGCATGGCGGTCGTCAGCTCGACGGCGAATTGCCGCAAAAGGTTTGCGTCGCCTTTCGCTATGGGCACCCGCGGCCCGAAGGCTGATAAAACCGCATCATGCCCTTTAATTACTGGTTCAAGCTCGGCAGCATCCAAGAGGTTTCCTCGCTTGACGCTGATCCGATCACGAAACGACTTGAGTCGCTCCGGCGAGCGAACAAATGCCGTGACCGAATGCCCATATTCAATCGCCTGCCGAACGATCTCCAACCCCGTGCTCCCGGTGGCCCCCAGTACAACCAGCTTCATACTGCCTCGCTTTCCAGAACGCTTAGCGCAAAACGCCTCGTAGCGCCGGTCAGTATGGCGACCGGCGATACACCGCCCTTTCGATTTCGACGTTCAGGCTCTTCATAATCTCGGGAGGATTGAAGCCGATCTTCTTGAATCCCTCGGCGGCACTCTTCTTCGCGTTCTGAAATGCTTCTTCGTCTTGCCAGACCGCTGTCGTCACCACTTTGTGGCGGCTCTCGCCATCTGTCTTTTCGTAAACGAAACCCTCCACAAATCCGGGCAATATCCTAAGAAAAGTCGCTGACTTATGGACCTCTTCAAGAAATCTCGCCTTCGATTCTTCGGGTACGATGAACTTGTCGATTAAGACGATCTCCAATGTCTCCTCCTCTTTCTGTCTCGTTATACTGCGTCGATGTGTCTTGCATATTCGCTTTAGATGACTATACTCAATATAGGTTACATATTATTTGGGGATGGCGAAAATGAAAAAACGTCCCTACAAATCATTGGTTCGCCAGCGCCAAGCAGGCGACACACGCCGGCGCATCATCGATGCCGCCCGGCAGCTCTTGCAGAGCGCGGGCTATGATGGAATGACCATCGAAGCAATCGCGCAGCGCGCGGAAGTATCGGCCCAAAGTGTCTATGCCATCTTCCGGTCGAAAACGGGAATTCTCACCGAGCTTCTCGATCAGTCCACCTTTGGAGATGAGTATGAGGAAGCCGTACGGCAGGCGATGAACGCGAGCGATCCCGAAACTCGTTTGCGACTCGCCGCCCGCATTGCAAGGCAAATCCATGAGCCGCTCAGTGCCGCGTTCGATCTGCTGCGAGGCGCCGGCGTCGTCGCGCCCGAGCTAGCAAAACTGGAACAACAGCGAGAACGTTTGCGCTATGAGAGGCAGGAGAGAATGATCATTTCTCTACGCGACGCAAAAAGGCTTCGACGAGGACTTAATCATCGGATCGCCAGGGATATCTTCTGGATGCTTACCGGGAGGGATGTGTATCGGATGCTGGTGCGGGAGCGTGCGTGGTCTCCTGACAAATACCAGAGCTGGCTGGCCGATACTCTCGTGCATTCCCTGCTGAGTCCGGCAAGACCGAGTTCGGATCGAAGCCAGGGAAGCGAATAGAGCTGCTAGACTTGCCTCGAATCAAGGCAACTCTCTTTAGGGAATACAACGGTTTTCCAGACCGTTGTAGGCGGGCACGCGCGCTAAGGACCGTACTTTATTAGCGCTACGTGAGTGCAAGGTCCGCCGCGCGACAGGAAACGTCTCCGAAAAACCAACCCGTCATCCAATAGCAATCGAGGCGCAACCGAATACTCTACTTCGCATAAATCATTGAGAATTATTCTACTTCCGTCGTTCTTTGCAATCGCGGCAAATGATGTCCCCACGTGTTCGTCCCTTGAAAATCGCTCGCAACTATAAGAACATAAGCCTGTTCCCCGGTAGCTCAACGGTAGAGCATTCGGCTGTTAATAGAGCAACGTAAATCACATAACTCGTTTCTCTAGCGTCAATTAACAGCTTTCCGGCGTCCCCATTTACCCTTGTTCTTGTCCCCAACATGTCCCCAGTAGTTGGAGACCGTGCCGCACCTGTCTTGGGCGCACGAAAACCCGGCTCCTTGACATCGTTGAACGATGAGGATCAGGCGCTAGCCATACAGGCATTCCGTAAATGCGCGCTGCAGCAACTGTCTTAGCGCGTCATGGTTTCCTCGGTAGCGCTGACCCGGATCCTCATAAGTGGACACTGCAACGCAGTTAAATCCAGTCGCACCTGCGGACGATAGTGAGCATTCGCCCGTTTGGTCGGTATGATCCAAGACTCTAGTTCTCACTTCGACCCCGTGTGCCATTGCTTCCAGCATCGCCTCGTGATTCAGGCGTCTGTTTACGAAGACCAGTAGACTTGTAGAAATCGAAGGGTCGAGATGGTCATTCGAATTGTGGCTGTGCATCTCTAGCTCGTTGCGACGAGGAAGCAGGGCCAGAACGGAAACGGATATCTCTTGATCGTTCGCACTCACCAGCCGGTGAGAGTGCAAATCAAGCGCAGTGGCCATTCCGACGACCGTGCCTCTCAGAGCCATTTTTCCTACTGTCTGCCTCAATGTCCGATTCAATTGATCGGCCCCGGCCGCACACACGACTCGCTGGATTAAGAGGTGGGAAACACCCGTTCTAAATCCTCCATGCAGCGGCGCCCAACTCACTACTTGACAGGGCCGCGCAAAGGTAACGACCAAAGAGCGATCCATGGTCCGAAGTTTGAATGGAGTTTCCAAATCTTCGCCGCGAGCCAACTATGCGATATCTGCTCTCACAACGCGCGCTGCCTCAACCATTGCTGCAAGTGCCGGTCGCACTTCCTCCCATCGGCGCGTCTTCAACCCGCAATCCGGATTCACCCAGATCTGATCCGCAGACAACACGATCTCCGCCTTCCTGAGCAAATCAACCATTTCTTCAACGGTCGGAATCCGAGGCGAGTGGATGTCGTAAACGCCCGGGCCAATCTCGTTTGGATACTGGAATTGCGCGAATGTATGCAAGAGTTCCATTTGTGACCGTGAGGTTTCGATGGAGATTACATCGGCATCCATCTCCGCGACCGCTTGGATGATGTCCTGGAATTCCGCGTAACACATGTGCGTGTGAATCTGCGTTTCGTCCCGCACACCGGATGAGGCGAGCCGGAAGGATTCGACAGCCCAGGCGAGATATTTCCGCCATTCGGCGCGCCGCAGTGGCAATCCTTCCCGCAGCGCCGGTTCATCGATTTGAACCACGCGAATTCCCGCTGCCTGTAGGTCTGTGACCTCGTCTCGAATTGCCAGAGCAATTTGCCGGCAAGTCTCGGAGCGCGGCTGGTCGTCCCGCACAAAGGACCACTGCAGGATCGTCACAGGCCCCGTGAGCATGCCCTTCATCGGTTTCGAAGTGAGCGACTGCGCGAACTTAGACCACTCGACTGTCATCGGCCGCATGCGAGCTACGTCACCATAGATAATCGGTGGCTTGACGCACCGAGAGCCGTAACTCTGGACCCAGCCGTTTTCCGTCACGGCAAATCCTGACAACTGTTCGCCGAAATATTCGACCATGTCATTGCGTTCGAACTCGCCGTGAACGAGCACGTCGAGGCCAATTTCTTCTTGAAACTGGACCGCGCTTTGGGTCTCCGTTCGCAGAAACGATTCGTAAGAAGACTCGTCCGTTTTTCCGGCCTTGTATTCTGCTCGTGCAGCCCGAACCTCCTTGGTCTGCGGAAACGATCCGATCGTCGTCGTGGGGAACAAGGGCAACTTGAGGTTCTCGTTCTGTACCATTCTCCGCTGCGGATAAGCGCTTGTCCTTCGTGTCATCTCAGCTGTGATGCGCCCAATGCGCGCCTTAACAGCAGGGTCGTGAATCCGAGAAGACTGCGCCTTCTTTTCCATCACGTACTGGTTGCTCTCGAGAGCCTCACGGACCGCGTTTCTGCCTACGAGAACAGCTCGCTGCAGTACGACTACTTCCTCCAGCTTCTGTTTCGCAAAGGCAAGCCAGTTTCGCAGTTCCTCGTCAATGTGCTTTTCAAAATCCAAATCGGCCGGCGTGTGCAGCAGTGAGCACGACGGAGCAATGAGCACCCTGTCTGAATCGATGGCTCCTACCGCACGTTGCACGAGGTCAAGAGCACGCCGGAGGTCTGTTTTCCAAATGTTTCGTCCATCGATCACGCCGAGCGACAGCTGCAAACCGGGAGGAACGACTTTCAACGCCGGGTCGAGCTGCTCTGGGGCGCGCACCAAATCGAGGTGAAGTGCGGCGACTGGAAGATTCATGGCGGTCGGGAGATTGGCTGCAACATTATCAAAATAGGTAGCGACAAGAACGTGGAGATCACTCGAAACCCCGGAGAGCCTTTCATACGCCACGGTAAATGCCTGGCGGGCTTCCTCACGTGTGTCCAGCGCGAGCATGGGCTCGTCAACTTGAATCCATTCCGCTCCTGCTTTGGCGAGCAGCCGAAGAACTTCCTCGTACACCGGAAGAATTCGATCAAGGAGCAGCAATGGATCGAATCCGGTCTCTCTGGTTTTGCCGAGCAACAGAAAGGACACGGGGCCGAGTAAGACGGGCCGCGTGTGAACACCCTCGGCCTTTGCTTCGAGGAATTCTCCGATGGGCTTCAGCGACCCAAGGGAAAACACCTGCTTTGCCCTGAATTCCGGCACGATGTAGTGGTAGTTCGTATCAAACCACTTCGTCATTTCCATCGCTGGGACGTCGGCCTTGCCGGACTTTCGCGCCGTCCCTCTTGCCATCGCGAAATATGTCGCAAGATCGACCTGCGGCCCTTTCCAGAAATAACGATCCGGTACGGCTCCGACCATCGCGGTGGTATCCAGAACGTGGTCGTAAAACGAGAAGTCGTTCGACGGAATGTGCCGAATGCCGAGTTGCTGCTGCAGCACCCAGTGGTTCAGCTTCAGCGCTTTCCCGACCGCAAGCAGGCCGGACTCGTCCAGTTTTCCTGCCCAATGTGCTTCGAGCGCTTTTTTGAGTTCGCGGTGGACTCCCATTCTCGGGAACCCAAGATTCGATGAAATTGCCATGCGAGACCTCATTCCCTAGCTTGGATCGACGGCTGCAATCGGCGCAGGCCGTCCTTGAGCATCGACGGCGACCAGAACAAAGCTGCCTTTTGTACACAGCTCCCGCTTTCCCGTCAGCAAATCCTCAGCCCACAGCTCCACCTCGACGGTGAGCGAAGTCCTTCCCACGCCGGTGACACGTCCAATGACTTCCGCGAGTTGTCCCTGTCGTACGGGCACATGGAAATCGATGCGCTCGGAACTCGCTGTCACCACCGGCCGTCGTGCATGCCGCGACGCTGTCACAAACGCGGCCATATCCATCAGTCGAAGTGCGTCGCCACCGAAAAGCGTTCCGTAGTGATTAGTCTGGTTGGGAAAGACCATCTCGACGATGCGTGTTTCGCGTGGACCCGTACTGTCAGAAGTCGTCATGGAAGGCTACTTCCCCTTTGACAGCCACTTGATATGCAGATACGCGGCGCTCGAAGAAGTTGGTCAGCTCCTGTACGTCCTGCAGTTCCATGAATCCGAACGGATTCTTAGAACCAAATGCCGGTACGATGCCGAGCGCTTCGAGGCGTCGGTCCGCGACGTATTGCAGGTATTCCCGCATGTCGGTCGGGGACAGACCGCTGACGCCAAGGCTCAAAACGTCGTCTGCGAACGCCATTTCACATTCCACGGCGTCCTCTAGCATCGCGGTAACGCGATGTTCCATGTTCTTGTCAAACAAGCCAGGCTCCTGCTCTCTCACCGTGCGACTTACTTCAAGGGCAAATCGAATATGCGCACTCTCGTCGCGGAAGACCCAGTTCGTGCCCGTCGCGAGTCCGTGCAGCAAACCACGCGAGCGAAGAAAATAGACATATGCAAAAGCCGCAAAAAAGAAGAGGCCTTCGATGCAACAGGCGAAGCAGATCAGATTCAGAAGGAAATTACGGCGATCTTCAAGCGTGCGAATCTCTACTAGCTGGTTGATGGAATCGATCCAACGGAAACAAAACTCCGCTTTCTTGCGAATGGAGGGAATATTTTCCACCGCATCGAAAGCCTTTTTACGCTCCTCGGGCTCGGCAATGTAGGTGTCGAGGAGCGTCAGATAAAAGTCCACGTGCTGCGCTTCTTCAAATAACTGACGCGACAAGTACATACGAGCTTCCGGCGAATTGATGTGCTTGTAGAGATTGAGAACCAGGTTATTTCCCACAATCGAGTCTCCAGTGGCGAAGAAGGCCACCAGGCGATTGATGAGGTGTTGCTCGGCAGGCGTCATGCGTTCGCGCAAGTCCGCCAAGTCGGTTGAAAAATCCACCTCTTCGACGGTCCATGTGTTTTTGATGGCCGCCTTGTACTGATCGTAGAAAACGGGATACTTCATCGGACGAAGAGTCAGATCAAATCCTGGATCGAGAATCATGTGCAGCTCCTTTTTAAAATTCCTCTACTGGCATGCATCGCAAGACTCGGGATTTTCCAGAGAGCAGGCCACGGACTGCGTGGCGGAAACCGGAACAGTGGTTTTGGCAATTTCTGTCGCAGGGCGCGAACGCAGATAGTAGGTCGTCTTAAGACCTTTCTTCCAGGCATACATGTACATGGAAGAAAGCTTTCCAATGTTCGGGCTCTGCACGAATAGGTTCAACGATTGGCTTTGATCAATGAACGCTCCGCGATCGGCCGCCATGTCGATCAACGAGCGCATGGGGATTTCCCACACGGTGCGATAGATGGCGCGGATCTCTTCTGGGATCTCGGTAATGTTCCGGATGGAGCCATCGGACAGTTTGAGACGGTTTCGCATGCCTTCGTTCCACAAGCCAAGTTTTTTCAGTTCGAGAACGAGGTAACGATTGATCTGAAGGAAATCACCGGACAACGTCTCTCGCTTGAAAAGGTTTGAGACTTGCGGTTCGATGCACTCGAAGGCGCCAACGATGGAGGCGATCGTCGCCGTCGGCGCGATGGCGATGAGGAGCGAGTTACGCAGACCGACGGTGCGAATCCGCTTTCGCAATTCCTCCCAACGCGCAGTGTCTTCCGGCGGAACGCCCCAAAGATCCATCTGCAGAACGCCTTCGGCCGCTCGTGTTTCGGCGAACGCGGGATGGGGGCCGAATTCTTCTGCAAGAGAACAGGAGGCGTCTAGAGCGTGAAAGTAAATTTCTTCTTGAATCCGTTTTGAGAGCTGCCGCGCTTCGGGGGCGTCGAACGGGAACCGCAAAGCAAAAAATACATCCTGCAGCCCCATAACCCCTAGACCGACCGGGCGCCACTTCCGATTCGAATCCCCAGCCGGGGTGATGGGATAAAAATTGATGTCAATCACCCGGTCGAGAAACTTCACAGCGGTGCGAACTGTTCTGGCCAGCTTCCCGAAATCAAACTGGCCCTCGGACAAGTGCTTCCCGAGATTGATCGAGCCGAGATTGCACACCGCCGTTTCTTGTCTGGAACTCACCTCCGTTATCTCGGTGCAGAGATTCGAGAGATGCACGACATTCACTGGCTTGGCTGTTTGATTCGACTTCAAGTTGCAGGCGTCCTTGAACGTCATCCAGCCGTTTCCGGTTTCAGCGAGAACCTTCATCATTCGTGCGTAAAGTTCACGTGCTTTGACCTGCTTCGTAAATGTGCCTTCCTGCTCCGCTTTGACATAGGCCACTTCGAATGCTTCGCCGACCAGATCCGGAAAATGTGGCACGACCTTGGGATCGAAGAGCGACCAGACTTCATCCGCTTCGACGCGTTTCATGAACAGGTCGGGAATCCAGTTCGACAAATTGAGGTTGTAGGTGCGCTGCGCGTTATCGCCGGTGTTTTCGCGCAGTTCCAGAAACTCCTCGATGTCCGCGTGCCAGGATTCGAGATAGACGCAGCATGCACCTTTGCGCTTTCCACCTTGATTCACCGCAGCCACGGAGGAATCGAGAGTCTTCAGCCAAGGTACGATTCCTTTGCTGTGGCCATTCGTTGCCCGAATCAGGGAACCGCGGGAGCGAACCCGGTGATAGGCAAGTCCAATGCCCCCGGCGAACTTCGAGAGTAATGCCACATCTTTATACTTCTCGTAAATGGCTTCCAGATTGTCCGCCGGCGAATCCAGCAAATAGCAGGAAGACATCTGCGCATGACGGGTTCCGGAATTGAACAACGTCGGGGAACTCGGCATATAGTCATGCGCAGAGATGACGCGATAGAACTCGATCGCCTCCTGCACCGTTCGTGATAGGCCGCACGCCACGCGCAGGAAAAATTGCTGCGGCGTTTCAAGGGCTTCGCGCGTTTCAGGATTGCGTAGCAAATAGCGGTCATAGACCGTGCGGAGCCCGAAGTATTCGAAAAGCTCGGAACGACTGTCGTCGATGGCATCATTCAGTTTTCGCGCGTTGGCGGTGACGAAGACGGCTAGATCTTTCGAGACCAAGCCATGCTGTTTGCCCGCGCCTATGGACTGCGAAAAGGAATGAATATCCTGATTCGCGACTTCCTTGGTGATGAATCCATCGAGAAGCCGGGCGGCGAGTTTCGAATATTCCGGCTCTTCCGCAATGAGCGAAGCCGCGGTCTGGATCGACAGAAGGTCGAGCTCTTTCGTAGTCGCTCCGTTGAACAGTCCGCCAATCGTCTTGCTGGCGATGCGGATCGTGTCCACAGACCGAAGCCCATCGCAGCAACGCTCGACGGCCCGCACGATTTTGTTTACGTCGGCGGGTTCGAGTGATCCGTTGCGTTTGCGAACCTGCATCTGTGAGGCATTGGACGAAACAGGAAATGGAACTACGGGCTGGACAGTACCAACACGAACGGCAGTTGCCATGAATGCCTTTTCCGCCAAACACAAAAGGGAAAGGAGATGAAATGGGGAAACGCCAAAAGACGCCAGTTCATCGCCAACCTCCCCTCGGAGGCTTGCTCGATTTTCACGCCGGGTTTGGCGTGGTTACTGGCAGGTCTTCGGACTTGCAGGCATGGCCGGTCAAAATGACCGGTGTTTCTACTGACCCATCTTCCCGGTTTCAGAGAAAACCAGTGGTATTTGGGTGTTCGATCCTGCTTACCGCTGCGGGGCAGTCCCGGATTTGCACCAGGTTCCCTTTAACGTTCCCCCTGGGAACGTCACCAGCAAACGAGCCACAAGATAGAGGGTTGCCCGTTCCTTGTCAACCCAAATGTTGCGGTTTTACTAAATGCGTGGCATTGCCGCCAAATCGGCAGGTGAGGTTTATGCGCGCGTAGGACGCGTAGGAAATGTCTCTAGAAACTCAGTCCTTTATCTAAGAGCGTTGAGGGCGCAACCGAATACTCTACTGCGCATAAATCATTGAGAATTATTCTGCTTCTGTCGTTCACTGCAATCGTGGCAAATGATGTCCCCACGTGTTCGTCCCTTGAAAATTGCTCGCAACTATCAGAAAATAAGGCTGTTCCCCGGTAGCTCAACGGTAGAGCATTCGGCTGTTAACAGAGAACCTCAAATCCAATAACTCGTTTCTCTGGCGTCAGTTAACAGCTCCGGGACCATCCCCAAACAGTCTTTTCTTGTCCCCAGAATGTCCCCAACATTACTTACGTCCGTCTTCCATGCCACGGCATACTTCACGCAGCAAGCCTACCGGAACGAATCGGATAGTATTTGCCAACCATCCCAGCGGTCGCCGTTGACCGTCAGACTGCCGAAACCTGGATCATAGGTTCCCAAGGCAGACACATAAACCCCTTGTTATAAGAGCGCCGAGGAAATTAGTCTTGCAAGTTTGTTTGGCTGGCTTTCAGTAGGCCGACAGACGGGATTTGTGGTTGTATCGTCGGCAAATCTTCAATAAGCGGATTGGATAAGAGTAGCCCGTCAACCGTCCTGAATCGCAGCGGTACGGATAGTCACGCACTATGAATGCCAACGAGTGGGGGAGATTGTCGGGACGACTCGCAGAAAGCTGCGGCTCCGCGAAAAACCAAAGTCAGTGGTCCGTAGTTTGACCTCAGGATTTAAGCTGACGCTTACGGCCCAGCAGCGCGGCGAAGGCCAGAACGCAGGTTGCGATCAGATAAATAAGCGGATAGGGGGTTGCCGCAGTGGCGGGAGCGGAGCCCATGAAATCGAACTGGGGAATCGCGTGGAGTGGGCCGACATAACAGAGCAAACTGTACAGGACTTCGAAGGGTTTGCCGGTCCCGCTCCAAACACCGAGCGATAAAGCCAACGTCGGAATAAACAGCAGTCCGATTGCCCAAGCCATTAAGCCTTTCAGATTCCCTCCCAGGAGGAGGCGGAACCCGAAACCACAGCCCGTCAGCAAGGCGACCACGACGCCAGCCATCCAAGCCGCAGGGAGTTGGCGTGCAATAGGGTGCGGCGCCGAAAAAATAAGTTGATACGTTTGATCGCGAGTCTCGCGTATCCCCATCGAAGACCACAGCAGCACGGGCCAGAGCCACGCGAACGCCAGAACCATTCCGCGCGCCTCCGCAGAAGGAACTGCTGCTGACGCAACCACCAAGCCTGTTGCGACGAGATACCACCACCACTTCTGGCCCTTCAACATGAGACGCAGCTCGGCTATGAGAATTCCAGGAAGGCGAGAATGTGCTTGTTTTACGGCGAGTGGCGTCAGGGTCGTAGCAGTAACCTGAGTGGAAGCAATATGTCGTTCCGGCACGCCTATAGGCGTGATTTTTTGCCTTTCGCGTGGCAGCCTTCCACGTGAGGGATCAAATCGGTCGAACAAAATAGCCGACAGAGCCACCAAACCCAGAGAAAACCCAAGCCAGATGACCCGGCTAATGACCATTTCCGCAGTCCAGGTGATGCCCTCCCAGCGAAATGTGGAAAGCGGGTAATCGAAGTAGCCCAAGTCGAATTGGAAGCCGCTGTTCTGGAAGGACAGGTGAGCAGCATTTATCGCACTGTCCGCAACGACGAACATTCCGACCAAATCCAAAGCGTGTGTATTAGCTGCAAGAGGCAGGCTGAGTCCCGCTATCCAAACGCACAAGTACACGATATTGCCGAGGCCACCACGCAGAAAAGGAATAGCCTCAAAAAGCACAGCCAGCGCCGCAACAACTGCCATGGCAGGAAGAGCCAGCAGAAGAAAGGGAGCGAGCAACTTCCAGAGATCGATATGCCGGTCTTCGCCACGCACAAGCTGCATCACGATTCCGGAAGCTGCGAGGATGACCACCATTAAACCCAGAACGGTGAAGTTGCTGACCACTTTTCCGAGGAGGTAAGTGAATTTCGAGACCGGCGTGGCTGCGATTATCTGGCCCACGCCCGTCCGGCGGTCGCGCTCAATGGTGTTCTTGACGAAATAGAAGCCTGCGAGCGAAATGAACGCACTAGCCACAAGCGACAGCAGTCCTCCGATCCACGCGGAATTGAAAATTCCCTGCATGTTTCCCACGCGCAGCATGAGTTTGCCGGTAGTCGCCAGATAACCGAGGTAAAGTGCGAAGGCTACGGTAAGCAGAAAGCTGTATCGGCGAACGCGCTCAAGGAAGTCGGCGCGCGCGATCGCCCAGACGGCAATAGCCTTCGTCAAGCTGCGCCTCCATTTGCCTTGTTGCGTTGTCGCCCGAGTGCGAAGAGATAGGCATCTTCTAGGGACGGATCGAGAGAACGTGCCGCATTTTGAGGAGCAGCGTCCGCGACGACACGAGCATGGACGCCATCACTGCGATGTGCGGTGCTGCTAACAAGATGTTTCAGCCGCAACGCGGGGAGTTCGGCGCTGGACACGACCACTTCCCAGACCTTTCCCGAAACCAATGCAAGGAGAGCTTCCGGTACATCGTTTGCGATGAGCTGACCGTGCACGAGGATGGCGATTCTCGTGGCGACCGCTTCCACGTCGGACACGATGTGAGTCGAAAGGATCACAATGCGCTCACCTGAAAGCTCCGAGAGAAGATTGCGGAAGCGAACGCGCTCCTCTGGATCGAGGCCAGCCGTCGGTTCATCCACGATCAGAACCTCCGGATCATTCAGTAACGCCTGAGCAATGCCGATGCGCTGGCGCATTCCGCCCGAGTAGCCGCCCAGGGGCCTCTTAATCGCTTCTGTTAGGTTGACGAGCTCCAGAAGCTCTCGAATGCGGTTGCGAGCAGCCCCTGCCTCAATCCCCTTAACGGCAGCGAGATACTCCAGAAACTCTAGCGCGTTGTAAACCCCAAAATCCTGCGGCAGATAACCAAGCACTGCGCGTAGAGGCTCGGGATGACCCGCGATTTCCGAATCGTTCCACAAAACGCGTCCCGACGATGGCTGCGTGATCGTAGCGAGAATGCGCATTAGCGTGGATTTTCCGGCACCGTTGGGGCCGAGAAGGCCGAGTACCCCTGGTCCGAGCGCAAGGTGTACTTCGCTAAGTGCTCGTACGTTGCCATGATATTCTTTGCTGAGATTCTCTACGAGCAGGCGCATGAATCTCCATTCGGCTTACTGAAAGAATACGCAGTAAGGTACCAAAAAGTCTGAAAAAATGTGTCTTGTGCGCGCGGGGCAGGTCGTCGGACCACGCGGCTAAGTCCTGATAAGTGCATCTCCCGTATCAGGACTTCACTTCTCCGATTAGGGCGTTTATCAGATGGAAGGAGTTGGCCGGAAGAACTTGTCAGTTGCCGTCATGGTCTTGACTGTTGCTCGCTTTCGACTTGTGGCGACCTTACCTTCAAGATTTAGGGTGATAAAGTAAGGAGTCCCTCGTTGCACTTTGGGAGGAAAGAGCCGCGTAAATGCCCTTCGATAGAGGAAAAGAGCGCTAGTCCCTATCCCGTACGATACCGGGAAAGTCAACCAAGAGACTAGATTACTCGGAACCCAGTCTTTTAACAAAAGAATCGTGCAGAGAATCAAGGAACAGAATCCAAACGCCGCTACAAATCGCATTACATTTTGATAGCTGTCCGAAAGACTCAACTGCTCCCTGCATGATGGACACTCAAATAAGCACAGGCCGATGAATCGAAACATGGCTAGGAGTTATAACAGAACAGTGGCGGGAGGGCGGCTAAGTCATTGATTTCAAAGTCGGACAGAGTTTTGGCGAACCACAGGCGAGATTAGGTGCTACCAAAAGGCAAGAAGTCCCTGGGCCCAACATCTCTGAAAGTGAGCAAGATGAATCGCGTCCAACTCCCGCTACCGGGTCCTCGGTCCCAATGACTTTCGCTCTCTTGCTAAAGCATTGCTCGCGTGCTTAGTGTGTCCGATGCTCGGTCATCATATCGAATCATTCGATCATACGCCGTGGCAGCATCGACCACTTTCGTTTGGCAAGACGAGCGTGGGATTCAGCAGAAGACCGAAGGTATTACACGGACATGAGTACCAAGGGCACCTTCGTATTCACCTCTGTCGGCCCTACGGTTTATGTTCCCGTCAGTGTGGAGTTCGGCCTTCCGCCGCTTGCCAAAGGAAAAACACCGCTGCGGGTGGTCGTCAAAGCCCGGGTACGTTTGGAGAGAGATCCGGCCGATCCGGTGCACAGCGGGTTTGCGGTTAGTTACGAAAATGCAGTTCTGCGCGAGGGCGAAGAAAACCAGCCGGAATGAGCAAGGTCGCCAGGCGGCTTAAAAACACTCCCAGAGACGCGCGGCCACTCAATTTCTGGCGCCGGGGTGAGTCGATGGAGCACGGCTTGCAGATTTTCTCGACCACCTCGACAGAAGCCGCACAAATCCGTTCCCGATCGGAACATTGCCAAGGGTTAACGCAAAGTGACAAGTGTACCCAATCGCGAAGAAATACGCTCCGGCAAGTTTAGCCCAACAAAGCAGGGGTCTGCGGAAGTGGTGTTATTCGAAGATGCTTTCGAGGGTATTTGTAATCATCGCATTGAGATGGACGCTTTAGCTCCTCATCCAGGATGCGTCCGTTTTGTAGAATTGCTCTTCTTGGCTCTTCTGGTTCGGCATATGCGTCCTCATCGTGTCTTCGAACTCGGGACCTTGCAGGGGCGAACGACATTGAATTTGGCGCTCAACCTGCCCGCCAGTTCGCAGATATTTACCCTCAATTTATGCGTTGAAGACCAGCGATGCTTCGAGGGCTGGCATAAACAAGATGAGCTACTAGTGAAAGAGAACCATGGAAAGATTGGCTGTCTCTTTCGGGAAAGTGAAGTTGAACACAGAATTACGCAGCTCTGGGGCGACTCGCTTACTTTTGAGTTCGCCCCCTACAAAGAAGCAATGGATTTGGTATTTATCGATGGGAATCGTCAATACGAATATGTGATCAGCGACTCCGAGAATGGACGTCGGATGCTCCGTCCCGGAGGTCTCCTGGTTTGGCATGACTACAACTATGCAGATAGCGTTACCGATGCGGTCGATGACTTTTGTCGCGCTAACGCACTTTTGTGCAAAACAGTATCGCAACTGACGGTCGCTTTTTCGATTTTGGAGAACTAACGCATGCACGAGATCTACATCCTTGGCGCGGGAGGTTTGGGTAAGGAGATGGCCTGGCATTTAGAGATGCTAGACATCCAATCCAAAGGCTATCGTCTCGTTGGATTCTTGGAGGACGATGAATCTAAGTGGAATCGAAGGGTATACGGCTATGCGGTTTTAGGAAGGCTAGAGGAAATCTTGAGGCCAGGGGAATTTGTCCTCCTAGGTATAGGAGACCCACAAGTTAGGTCTCTTGGGGCGAAGCGTATTAAGGCCAAAGGTGGAATTCCCTATACCTTAGTCGGTCCAGATGTCATTAGAGCGAAGAATACTACGTGCGGTGCGGGCGCGGTCCTGGAACTTGGGGCTCTGCTTGGACCGGATTCAAGGATTGGGGATGGGGTACTCGTTAACAAGCGCGTTATGGTCACGCATGACGTTGATGTTGGCGATTATTCTGTGCTTTCACCTCTTGTGTTTCTTTCCGGCGGGAGTAAAGTAGGAGTTGGTTGTAGCCTCGGTGTTGGCGCAACCGTCCTTCCCGGGATTTCCGTATCTAAAGGGTGTGTCATTGGGGCTGGGGCCGTTGTTACCCAGGATTTGCCAGCCTTTAGCTTGGCAGTCGGTGTACCAGCTGTTGTAAAGAAGCGGGTTCCTGAATGGCCTACCGATGGTGACTCGAAATGTCTTAGCGCGAGTTGTGGCGGCTGACCTGTGACGCCGTCTGCGCGAAGTCATTGACCAGCAGACTCGTCTGTGGGTGCCTTCCCGCTTTTGGGATTTCGGAGCGAAATTGCCTTTGCGCCCTGGCTTTCGTCAATCCGGGTTTCTCCCTGCCGGGACCGTTTGAGAATGATGCGGCCACGGCGGGATGACGAAGGAAAACGGCGCAAGGAGCGTTATGAGTGCCATCAGCTTCTGGCAGCACTGAACTGGTGATTATCGGCGCAGGCGGTTTTGGCGCGGTCGCCGCCTCGGTCGCTGACGACATCAACGCGGCGGCCATTGAACGCGACCGAGCAGCTCCTTGGGAACTGATCGGCTACGCCGACCTCGATCCGACAAAGCGCGGAACACTGCGTGCGGGACGCACTGTGCGCGGCAGCATCGAAGACGTGGGCCGCGATTTCCGTAACAGCGATTTGTGGTTTCTTTGCGCCATTGGCGACAACAGAGCGCGCGCAAAGATGGTGCAGCTTGCAGAAGAATTTGGGTGGAAGGCCGCAACGTTGGTGCACCCAACCGCCATAGTGAACAGTACTGTCAAGGTTGGCCCCGGCAGTTTCATCGGTCCCTTATCCGTAATTTCCGTTAACGCGAAAATTGGCGCTCACGTTGTTGTCGATATGCACGTGTCCATTGGTCACGACGCGGTGGTAAAGGACTATTGCGCAGTCTTCCCGGGCGCCCGGATCACGGGTTACTGCTGCCTGGAAGAGTATGCTCTTGTCGGTTCCAATGCGGCATTGTTGCCCGGAACCCGCGTCGGTGAACGCGCCGTTGTAGGAGCGAGCTCGTTGGCACACGGCTCAGTCGAGGCAGATACCACAGTTCTTGGCGTTCCTGCACGGGTCATTCACCGGCGCAGGAGTTCACTGTCTCGCCGGTAATCCATCTAACGGCTACCGCAGCGCTGTAGCCATCATTGCGCTCAACGAAATCTGGTTCTTCCGATCAAAATCTTAAGGCGCAGGCAGTAGCGCCACCGGCGGCCATTGTCGGAATGTAGAATTCGTAGGAGCCGTTGATCCCGCATGCGATGCTGTCGAGTGATGAGCCGAAGATTTGAGGCAACCCCTTCAACGACTTGCACGGCCGCCCTGATCACGCGGCAGTAGCGTAGCAGAGCTTCAGGAATAGGGCGAACCCCGCAGCAGGGCCCGTGGCCTGACCTGCAGGATCATTCAAGACACCCGCGAGTGGCACGAAGTGAAACGGCCCGGATACCCGTCCTGGATTGAACCTAGGCAGGACGTTCTCGGCGCTCATGCACCTATAGTATGCCGATAGAGCATTCGGTACCATTCCGAAAGGTTGTGGCGCGAATCTGTTTCCTGTAATACAATGAAAACAAGCGTGTTGTGCGGTTCCCGGGTAGCTCAACGGCAGAGCATTCGGCTGTTAACAGAGAACCTCAAATCCAATAACTCGTTTCTCTGGCGTCAGTTAACAGCTCCGGGACCATCCCCAAACACTCTTTTCTTGTCCCCAGGATGTTCCCAACATTACTGACGTCCGCCTTCCACGCCACGGCATACTTCACGCAGTAAGCCTACGGGAACGAATCGGATAGTATTTGCCAACAATCCCAGCAGTCGCCGTAGACCCATAGGTTCCCAACGCAGACACATAAACACGTCGTTCAGTCGCCTTGTTATAAGAGCGCCGAGGAAATTAGTCTTGCAAGTTTGTTTGACTGGCCTTCAGTAGGCCGACAGAAAGGATTTGTGGGTG
>Ga0209648_10000093_pt1 | contig 56467 bp, 64 predicted proteins | sample GraSoi2013_115cm_FD_185830 | JGI IMG/M metagenome (GOLD analysis project Ga0209648, IMG submission 185830) | Grasslands soil microbial communities from the Angelo Coastal Reserve, California, USA - Sample 9_17_2013_115cm (SPAdes) (version 2) | ecosystem: Environmental > Terrestrial > Soil >... | reverse complement strand
GCATCCGCTCTTCCACCACACCACTCGCTTTCCAAGGCATGTCTCTCTTCTACATGCCTCCGAGTCCGGATCGATGTGTAAACTATGTGCCCGGTGTGGTCTGTAAACCATGTGCCCGGTTCGTACCTAGTTGTAGCCCAGGGCGTGAGCCCTGGGTAGCCGAACGAAACAAAAAGAGCCCTGGAGGGGCGGCACCGAGACAAGGTCGACGTCGAATGACTTATCCTTTGTCTACTTGGCTTGCGGCCTCTAGAATCGTCTCAGGCAATCGCGATGAATGTGATTTCTCTTTTGTTCGCAGCCTCGAGTGCAGCGATCGGTTTCCTTGTTGCATGGCTGATCTTCCGCTCCAATGCGGCGGTTCTTGATTCTCGTCTATCCACAGTTCAACAAGAGCTAGTCAAAGCGCACGACGACACAACCAGGTTTAGAGAGCTAAATTCTGTGCTCAACCGCGACATGGCGGTTCTCGAAACGGCTATCGTTCACCAACGCGAGGCCAACGAAGAAAAACTGGACCTCTTAAGCAGTGCGACGGAAAAGCTTCGTGAATCCTTTAAAGCTCTCTCCGCGGACGCGCTTAAAAGCAACAACCAGGCTTTCCTCGAACTAGCGAAGACAAGTCTTGAGAGGTTTCAGAGCGAGGCCAAGAGCGACTTGGAACTCAGACAGAAGGCAGTTGAGACTCTCGTCGCCCCAATCGGGCAGTCCCTCAAAAAGGTTGATGAGCAAATCCAGCAGATCGAGAACGAGCGGAACCAGGCTTATGGCGATCTAAGGGCCCAAGTGCGATCCTTAATTACCACACAGGATAAGTTACAGGCAGAAACCGGCAATCTTGTGAAAGCTTTGCGAACTCCGCACGTCAGAGGGCGCTGGGGTGAAATACAGCTCAAGAGGGTAGTTGAAATCGCAGGAATGCTCCCGTACTGTGATTTCGTTGAGCAGGAAACAGTCACCACAAGCACCGGGCGTTTGCGCCCAGATCTAGTTGTGAAGTTACCCGGCGCTAAGACCATAGTTGTTGATGCCAAGACACCGCTGTCTGCGTACTTGGAGGCAATCGAAAGCACAGACGACGAAATCCGCCGGGAAAAACTGGGAGAACATGCAAGCCAAGTTCGCACCCACATGAATCAGCTCAGTTCCAAAGCCTACTGGGAACAATTCGAGTCCAATCCGGAATTTGTTGTAATGTTTTTGCCTGGTGAGACCTTCTTTAGCGCAGCCCTCGAGCAGGACCCCACTCTTATTGAATATGGAGTCGGACAAGGAGTAATTCCTTCTTCGCCGACTACCCTCATCGCACTACTCAAGGCGGTTGCTTACGGCTGGAACCAAGAAAAACTCGCGCGCAATGCGCAAGAGATCAGTGTCCTCGGGAAGGAACTGCACGATCGGTTGCGCAACATGGGCGAGCATGTCGAGGCACTGGGCAAGGGACTGGACCGCGCTGTGGAGGCCTACAACAGGGCTGTTGGATCACTGGAGACGCGGGTCATGGTTTCCGCCCGGAGGTTTGTCGAATTGGGAGCTCCGGTCACAGAGGAAATCCCGCTAATTGACCAGATCGAGACCACGACGCGAAACCTTACATTTGACTTTGATGATCCAGAAAACAAATCTGAGAATCTCGCCCGTCCTGATTCTGACATCCAATCAACCTCCGCGTCAGCAACCGCCTCGGACTCAACTCAACAAAAAAACTGCTGAGACGATTGCGATCACTGTCATCCCGTCACTCCGGCCGCGGTGGCTTCACTCTGCGCCATGAGGGCCTTCACCGGGACGAACACGCGCTGTTCGGTGGCTGGGCATAGACGCCGGTAGAGACACCACTGACAATGCTGTCCCGGTTTGGCGTCGAAGACGGCGGCAGCAATGCCGCGCGCAGCGTCTTCGATTCGCAGGCGGGCCCTTTCGATCTGGGCGGCAGAGCGCGTGGTCACCACATGTTCGTTGCCCTGCAGGTTGAGAAACTCGAGTTCGCGCGGGACAAAGCCCATAGCGCTCGCGCCCATGGCATAAATCGAAAGCTGCAGGCTGTCTTCCGCGTAGCGCTTGGTCTTGGCCGCGCCGGTCTTGTAGTCGATCACGCGGACCGCGTTGCCGTCGATGCGGTCCACTCGGTCGATTCGTCCAACGACTTTGTGAGCGCCGAGCTGAAAGCTGAATGAGACCTCAGCGGCCACCACCGGCACCGAGTCGCGAGGCTGGGCGCGAAGCAGGGTCTGCAACTGATCTTCAGCTTGCTTCTCATAGAGCGCGCGCTGCACGGGATCATCAATGACAGCCTTAGCGAATTCCTGCTTGAACGCGCGCAGTACATCTTCAATACTAAGTTCAGCCGCAGCCGGCGATGGATCGTAGTATTGCCGCAAAACCGTGTGCATGGCACTGCCATATTGCATGGCCGCCGCGGCTTGTCCGGGGACCTTCCAGTCTTTTTCCAGTTTGAACTTCAATGGGCAGGTCGAATAACTCTCGACCGCATGAGCGCTCAACGCCAGTTCTTCCATCTTGACCATCGGTGGCAGCAGCATCCATAATCCCGCGGGAGAAATCTCCACCACCACTTCCGGCGCATTGCCGGCGCGTGATGCCTCACGGCTGCGCAGTGCAGGACGCAATGCTCTGCTGAGCAAAAGGGGACGAAGGAATCCCGGAGGCGTGCGATCCTGGCCGCGTCCGTGACGCGAGTGAATGGCCAGGCGATCGCGCGCCCGAGTAATCGCGACATAGAATAACCTGCGTTCCTCCTGTTCATTCACCTCTTTGCTGTCACCCACGACGATCGAGCTGCGCAGTGCCTGCGGGAATTCAAACAGAGGCTCGCGGTACGACGCAGGAAACCCCGGCGTGACCACGCGCAGAACCCAAACATGCGAAAACTCCAGACCCTTTGCGGCGTGCACAGTCATCAGCCGTACCGCATCGGGATTCTCTTCCTCGGCTTCCGCGATCTCGTCTTCGGAGAGAAGCGGAATGATGCCGCCGCCCTCCTGATAAAGCTCCAGGTATTCGAGCAGCGCGGGCAGGGACTTGTCAGCAACGAATGGCTTGCGCTCCCATTCGGCGGCAACGCGCTGGAGCGCCTTGACTGCGGGATCACCCTCTGGAAAAGCAAATTGCCTTACCAGGAAGGTCAAGGCTCCTGCCGCCCGGAGTTTCTGCTTGACGACAAACTCAGTCGCTGCTCGAATCGCATCGAGCACACGCCGGCCTGCATCCAGAGTTTCGAGGACTTCACGAAAGGCCTTGTCACGTCCGGCTGTGGCCAGGCCAAGGCGTAGCTCCTGCGGCGAGACTTCAAACTCCGGTAGAGCGCAAATGCGGAAAAGACTGTCCGCATCGCGATCGTTGGTGATTGCGCGCGCCACCGCCAGCAGATCGCGCGCCACGGGGGTTTCCATCACGTTCATGCCGCGCACCAGAAACGGGATTCCGCGCGCAGCCAAGGCCTCAATCGCTTTTTCACGATGGAAGTGAGAACGGTACAGGATGGCCAGTGAGAGCTTTTCATTTTTGGACGTGCTCTCGCGCTTGGGCGTGCTCTCGCGAAACCGCAGGATCTGCTCCGCGATATCGTCGGCTTCGTACTTATCGGACGAGCTGATCACGGCTTCGACCGGATCGTCAAACACAAAGAGTCCGGTTTCGCGGTCGCGCCGGTCGCGGCCGGATTCGAGCGGCGCGCGCTCGAAGGTCACGCCGGAACCGGAGAAGCGCACCGCCGGGTTCTGGGATATGGCCGCGTACGCCACCTGAAGAACATTGCCGCGGGAGCGCTGGTTTTCGTCGAGGACGACTCTCTCGGTGCGGGGGAACCGCCGCTGAAACTCTTCGAAGGCGGCGCTGGAGGCTCCACGAAAACGATAGATAGCCTGGTCCGGATCGCCCACCGCAAATATGTTCTGCTCCTCGCCGGAGAGCACTTCCGCAAGGATGATGTTGCTGGAATTGCAATCCTGGAATTCGTCGATCAGAATGATGCGGGCACGACTTTGCTCCTCTGCGAGAAGCTCGGCATGGGACCGCAGCAACTCGACCGCCCGGCTGATCTGCATGCCAAAGGTTCCCAGGTTTTCCTGCTCCAGCAGACGCATGGCATTGCCGTACACGCGCGCGATCTCCTGCCAGCGCTTGATCATCTCGTCTGGCCCCAGCTCATCCACGTCCCTGCTTTTGCAATTTCTGGGAAGACTGATGCCGGGAGTCAACGAATCTACATAGGATTGAAACTGCGTTGGGTCGATCAGCTCTTCCTGGCATCGATCGAAAAAATTGCGCAGATCTTCAAGAAATTGACCAACGTCGGATGGTTTGATGAAGCGCTGCAAGCCCAGCTGCCCGATTCGCTGGCGGAGGAAGACGTAGACATCCTCCGGCGTAAGGACAAAAAAGTTCTTCTGGTGGCGCTTGAGAATGCCGACGCAATAAGCGTGAAAAGTGCCTGCCCAGATCCCCGCACGCCGCTTCAGCCGGCGCTCCACGCGGCCTTTGAGTTCGGCAGCGGCGTTCTCGGTGAAAGTGATGGCCAGGATTTCTTCCGGCTTAGCGTGTTCCCGCTCGATCAGCCAGGCGATGCGTTCCACTAGAACGGTGGTCTTCCCGGTTCCGGCGCCGGCCAGCACCAGCATGGGACCAGAGACGTGCTCGATAGCCGCCTGCTGCCTCGGATTGGGGATAAACTTGCCCGCCACGGTGCTCTGTTGCATTATGCGAAAATAAAGCGAAGACGGCAATGGGGAAAGGCAAAAAAGCTGAGGAAAACGGGAAGAAATCGGGTCATCTGGAGATCGGACCATCGGATCATCGGGTTACAGAGGCGAAGCGCATGGAGGCCTGGAACGCTTATCGTGGCTGGTTCAGATGACCCGATCTCCCGATCTCCCGATGACCCGATCTCCCGATCTCTCCTGGTATAGTTGTTCACAATCGACCCCAGGAGGAGAGCCTGAATGAAAGCTGCGATCGCCGGCCTGGTCACATTCCTTTGCCTGTCCCAGCCAAGTGCGATCTCTCAGGCCTCGCACGGGTTCGCGATTCGCGATGTGCGCCTGTTCGATGGTGTACAAACCACTGAGCATCGCACCGTGCTGGTGGAGAACGGCAAGATCGTCAAGGTTGGCAGTAACAGCATGAAGCTCGAGGCGGCAACCGCCACCATCAACGGCACGGGAATGACCCTGCTGCCGGGTCTGATCGATGCGCACGTGCACGTGGGCACTCCGGTGCGCGACGCTCTGCGCGATGCATTGACCTTCGGTGTCACCACCGAGCTGGACATGTTCACCGATGCCGACCAGCTTAAACAAATGAAAGCCATTGCCGCCGAGGATCCGCCGGACCTGGCCGACATCCGCTCGGCCGGAGTTGGAGCGACGGTCCCCGGCGGTCACCCCACAGAAATGGATGGGCCGGAGATCCCCACCATCGCTTCAGCGGCCGAAGCGCAGGCATTCGTGGATGCCCGGATTGCTGAAGGCTCCGACTACATCAAGATCATCCACGACGGCGCCGGAAGCTTACCGGATACATCGGTTGAACTGATGAAAGCTCTGATCGACGCAGCTCACAAGCGGAACAAGCTGGCTGTCGTCCATGTCCGCAGCGAGAAAGCAGCGCGCGAAGCGATAGAAGCCGGCGCGGACGGGCTGATGCACGTCATCGCCGGAAAGGAGGTATCGCCTGACTTCGGCCATTTCGTCACACGTCATCACGTCTTTGTCGTTCCCACGCTGGTGACGGTCTACTGGGCTTGCGGAAAGTCGACAGGTCCTGAAGTTGCCAAGGACCCGCAGATCGAACCCTACCTTTCCAGCCAGCAGAAGAAGATGCTGGCATCTCCCAGCCCCGAGTCAGGCTGTACTGTGGCCAGCGAAGAGGCTATGCGGGACCTCATCGCGGAAAACGCGACGATCTTGGCCGGTACCGATTCACCCGTCCCCGGCACAACCTACGGAGCTTCTCTGCATGAAGAACTTGCCTTGTACGTCAATTTGGGAATGGCAGAAGAGAGCGCGCTGGCCGCGGCAACCTCGAGGCCGGCCCGCGTCTTCGGACTCAAAGATCGCGGCTTGATTAAGCCTGGCATGCGTGCCGACCTGCTGCTCGTCCAGGGTGATCCCATCACCGACATCAGGGCGACGCGGAACATTGTTGCGATCTGGAAGCGCGGTGTAAGGTTTGAGCGCAAACGGGCAGCGGAATAGAGAAGCAAACCTAAACCGCGGAGACGCGGAGGAAGGCAGGGGTTTGGCCCGCGAATTAACGCGAAAAATGCCAATGCGGATGGCTTGTTAAACGGCTAGCCCTCAGCATTGAGCCACCGATCATTTTCCCCTTTTCGCGTTCATTCGCGAAATTCGCAGCTAAGTTTTCTTTGGTTTCCGTCGCGACGATGGGCTTACGCCAGTTCTGCGAACGCCACTGCAACTGCCGCGATCGCAGCTGTTTCCGCTCGCAAGATCGTGTTGCCGAGTGATGCCGGCTTCCATCCCGCCGCTTGCAACATATGGATCTCGTCCGCAGTCCATCCGCCTTCCGGTCCGAAGGCCAGAGCTAGCGGCGGCCGGCAGCCGGATAGCGCCATTTTCAGAGAGACACCGTCCTCCGTTTCTGAGAGAACAATGCGATCGCCCTGCGTAGCAGCGGCCACGTCGTGCAAATTTGTTGGCTCGCCGATTTCCGGCGGTGATACTCTGCGTGACTGCTGGGCGGCCTCGTGGGCAATCTTCCGCCAGCGCGGCAAGCGAGTTCCGGCAGCCTTGATCAGGTGATGGCCGCTTCGCGATGCGATCACCGGAATCACGCGGACCACACCCAGTTCCGCCAGCTTTTCCAGTGCCCATTCCAGGCGGTCGAACTTGAAAATAGAAAGGAAAACGCTGATCTCCGGCAAATCAGGACTGAGAATCTCTTCGCCGAGGTGAAACTCCACTTTGTCGTCGGAAGCAAAGATGACCGTACCTAAACGCGCCGCGCCGGCGGCAACTACCTCAAATTCCTGACCTGCCTTCACTCGGAGCACGCGGAACAGATGATTAGCGTTCTGACCAAGGAGGTATGCGCGATCGCCTTCGACACGGTCGGCGATCCAGCGGCGACGGGTCATAGGTGAAGATTAGCCAAAGATCTCTTTCACTTTATCGAACAAGCTGCGCGGCTCGGGCTTGTTCTCCATGGTGAAGGTCGTACCCAGTTCCTCCAGCAGCTCTTTCTGGCGCTTGTTCAGCCGCGACGGCGTCTGCACGCGGATGCGAACGAACAGATCGCCCTTGCCCGAACTCTGTAGAGCCGGCAAGCCTTTGCCGCGGATGCGGAACGTCGTACCGCTCTGCATGCCTTCGGGAACTTTCAGGCGGTGCTCGCCGTCCAAGGTGGGGATGATGATCTCGCTTCCCAACGCTGCCTGCGAAAATGAAATCGGTACGGAACAGTAGAGATCTTTGCCTTCGCGCTCGAAGAAGGAATGCGGTTTGACTCGGAGCACGACGTAAAGATCGCCCGCCGGCGCGCCATTCGGACCGGCGTCGCCCTGCTCCTGGTAGCGGATCCTGGTACCGTCTTCTACGCCCGGGGGCACACTGACGTCGACCGTGCGCTCGCGCATCACGCGGGCCTCGCCCTTGCACTTGCCGCAGGGATCGGAGATTACCCGGCCCGAGCCCTGGCACGTAGGACAGGTGCGCGCGATCGAGAAAATACTTTGCTGGTAGCGAACCTGTCCGTGGCCGCGACAAGTAGCGCAGGTGGAAGGTCCGCGTCCGCCTGCCGAACCGCTGCCGTGGCACTGCTCACAAGGCTCGTAGCGACGCACCTTGACCTGCGTCTGCTTGCCGAATGCTGCCTCTTCAAAGGTCAGCGTCAGGTCGGCGCGAGCGTCACCGCCGCGCTGGGGACGTCCGCGGCGCCCTCCGCCCATGTTCACGCCGAACAAGTCGCTGAAGATATCGCCGAAGATGTCGCCGAAATCGGCAAAGGCCGAGGGATCGAATCCAGAAAAGCCGGAGCCGCCGTTCACGCCGGCGTGCCCGAAGTGGTCATAGCGCTGCCGCTTTTCGGAATCGATCAAAACGCCGTAAGCCTCCGTGCATTCCTTGAATTGCTCTTCCGCGTGCGGATTCTCGGGATTGCGGTCCGGATGATACTGCATGGCCAGCTTGCGGTACGAGCTCTTGATCTCTTGCTCGCTTGCCTCGCGGCTTACGCCTAGGACTTCGTAGTAGTCACGTTTTGCTTGTGTTGCCAAAATCTAACCTCGACGAATGATGGGCCGCCCCTCCGGGGCTCCACATTTTCTTTATCCCTACCCAGGGCTTACGCCCTGGGCTAACCTCTAGTCGCGCCTAACGGTGCTCGGAGCGTTGATGGAATCGGCACCATCGAACCATCAGACGTCCGCAGCTCTTCCGCTCCGCGCCTCAGCGTGTCCGCGGTGCAATTCGGACCTTCCTGACCAGCTGATTATGGCGATCCCCGGATCCGGATGCTCACAAACTCTCGCAATTCGGTTCCTCCGTGTCTCGGTGTCTCCGTGGTAGGCCTTGGGTTTCCGATCACGGCGATCACCCGATCTTCTTAGCGACTCGCACCATGGCCGGACGCAGCAACCGTTCTTTGATCCGATAGCCGGGCTGAAGCTCTTCGAGTACGTGATGGTCCGGGACCTCATCGCTCTCGACGACCTCAATCGCCTCGTGCAAACGCGGGTCAAACGGTTCGCCCTCGGCCTTGATCCGTTGCACGTTCAGTTTTTGCAACGTGTCCTGCAACTGGCGCTGGATCAGCTCGACTCCCTTACGGAAATCATCTGGGCTGGCCGCGGCGTTCCTGAGTGCCAGCGCGAGATTGTCGATCACCGGCAGGAGTGATTTGGCGGCGTCAGCCAGAGCGTACTCGCGAAAGTCCGCGTTTTCCTTAGCGGCGCGTTTGCGATAGTTATCAAACTCAGCCTGCAGCCTGGCCAGACGATCGAAGAGACCGTCGCGCTCATCGCGCAGCTTCTTGATCTCATCTTCTTGCGGAGTCGCGCCGGCAATTCGTTCCTCACTGCCGCCCGCTTTTTCCTGGAAGCCATCCGCCGGATCGGCAGGCGGCAATTCATGCTCCAGATCCGCTCTTTGCCGCTTATCTTCTACGCGAATATCTGCTTTCCCGTTGGACTTGCTCATATCAACTACACCTGGTCTTCGAATTGGAATCTTTTTCACGTATTTTCATTCAGCAGCTTGTCAAACAGCTGCGCCATATAGGAGACGGCGGTGATGGTGTGCTGGTAGTCCATGCGCGTGGGGCCGATGACCGCCAGCGAACCGCGCACCTCGCCGCCCACGCGCGCCGGCGCGCCGATTAAAACAAAATTACGCATCTCCGGGACAGCTTCTTCAAGACCGATCACCACGCGCACCGCCTCCTGCCGCGTGTCCAGGTAGGCGCCCAGCAGTTCCGCCACTCGTTCTTTTTCTTCCAGAGTCCGCAGCAGCTCGCGCAGATGTTCGCGGTCTTCTTCTTTCGCCACCAGATTGGACACGCCTTCTACAAAGATGTTCCGGCCAGGCTCGTCGGCCGCGAGCGCGCCGCTCTTGTATAGCTCTTCCAGACTCTTCATCAACCGGTCATACTCGCTGCGCTCTTGCTCGATGCGCCGCGCCAGCTCGGCTTTCACATTGCTGATGGTCCAGCCGCGAAAGTTATCGTTGATGTAGTTGGCCGCGGTATCCAGATCGGTCTGGTCCAAGTCGTGCTCCAGACGCATCATGCGGTCGTGCACCACGCCGGAGCGCGTTACCACCACGGCCAGCACTTTGTTCGCGCCTTGCCGCGAAAAGTAAACGTGATCGAGCGCGTTCTTCGGGCCGGGGTTGGCGATGGCCACGCCTACTCCGCTCGAAACCAGCGAGAGCACATGCGAGGTTCGCTGCAAGAATTCTTGAACGTCCACAGTGCCCTGCAAGCTTTCAGAGATCAGATCTTGATCGGCCGGCGAAACCACAGCCTGGCCGGAGATATGGTCCACGTAATAGCGGTACGCCTGCGCCGTGGGCACGCGTCCCGCCGAAGTATGGGGCTGATCGAGAAAGCCGGCGTCCACCAGGTCGGCCATCACATTGCGGATAGTCGCCGGGCTCAGCCCGTCTTTGCTTTGCCGAGAGAGCGTGCGCGAACCTACCGGTTCACCAGTAGATATGAAGGTTTCTACAATCGCGGTGAGGATCTCACGTTCGCGGGGCCCGATTTGTCCGGGAGTCGGCATGTTCCTTAACCTATCTAAATCATTTAGATGCAGATAGTTACACGGAAGATTCGACACTCCCGCTACTTTAGATTGTAGGAAGTTTAGTGTCCTAGTGTCAAGGTGGACCGTTTTCTGAAATCCCGAATCCCCGGCGGTTTTGAGCCGGGTGAGGGATCCCTATGACTACGACACGCGACGGGCGCACAAGTTGGAAGCTCGTATGGATCGCTCACCCCGGCAAAAGACGCCGGGGATTCGGGATTTCAGAAAGCACTCTACTGCACCTGAATCACGTCCCCCGGTGCTCTGCTTCTTACCTCAGCCACGCGCATGACCACCTGCTTGGCGAAGTCGAATAAAGACTTGGCGTGAGGCGAATTTTCGCCTTCGAGCACCGGTGGCTTGCCGCTGTCGCCACCCTTGCGGATATCGGGATCGAGTTCGATCGAGCCTAAGAACGGCACGCCGAACTGTTGTGCCATTCGGGCCACACCGCCTTTGGAAAAGATATCGATCTCCTGATGGCAGTGCGGGCACACGAAGTGGCTCATGTTTTCGACCAGCCCCAGGATGTCGACCCGCGCGGTGCGGAACATCTCAATCGCCTTGCGCCCGTCCTGCAGAGAAACGTCGGACGGAGTGGAAACGACAACCGCGCCCGTCAGCGGCACGGTTTGGAAGAGCGAGATCACAACGTCACCAGTACCCGGCGGAAGATCGACCACCAGGTAATCGAGCTCTCCCCACTCCACTTGCTGCAGGAATTGACGGATGATCTGGTGGAGCATGGGCCCGCGCCAGACGATGGCCTTGTCGCCGGGATTCAGGAATCCCACGGAAATGATCTTCACTCCAAAATTCTGCAGGGGTTCGATCCGATTCTCATTCAGCACCCGCGGCTGCTGATTGGTCGCCATCATCAGGGGAACGTTCGGGCCGTAAACGTCGGCATCGAGCAAGCCCGTGCGATAGCCCATCTTGGCGAGCGCCACAGCCAAATTGACGGCAATCGTGGTCTTGCCCACGCCGCCTTTGCCCGATCCTACCGCAACGATGTTGTTGACGCCCGGCAGCGGAAAGGGGCCCGGTTGCGGAGCTCCTGCTCCATGTGGATGTCCGTGTGCCATGATCTAGGTCAATTATACGGGAAGGGGTGAGTAGATCGGGTGATCGGATCATCGGGACATCGGATCATCGGAAGAACGGGGTTAGTGGAAGATCGAACAGTGCGGCGCGTTCCGCGATATTGTTGGCTTTCCGATGACCCGATGATCCGATCACCCGATGACCCGATCTGATCTGGCCGCTAAGCTTTCTTCGCCAGCTTCCGTCTTTCCTGCTCCTGCTTCCGCACCTCCCGCCTCCGTCCCGCATCTTCGTAACGGCGCTTCTCTTCCTCGTTCTCCGGAATTACATGGGGAACTTGATGATGGCGACCATGCTGATCGACGGCGACGAAGGTCAAGTAGGCCGAAGCCACATGGCGAGTGGTCCCGGCGATGTAGTTTTCCACCCAGCATTTCACGCCCACTTCCATCGACGTGTTGAAAGCGCGGTTGATCGATGATTTGAGGATCAGCAGATCGCCGATGTGCACCGGCGCCAGGAAATCGATGTGGTCCATCGAAGCAGTCACCACATGGCTGCGCGAGTGGCGATGTGCCGCCAGCGCAGCGGCGATGTCCATCAGGTGCATGAGCCGTCCGCCGAGCAGGTCGCCCAAAGGGTTGGTGTCATTCGGTAGAACAACTTCCGCCATCTGCGATTGCGAATCCTTCACCGTGCGCGGCGTCAGGCTGTGACCGTCGTGAGAAGTCATTGTCTGTTTTTACGATGTTACAGGAAAAGCTGGTGCTGCTTCGAATTTGGCAATTGGGTTATTTAGTAATTGAGTAATTGAACGCGGACAAAATTACCCAATTACTAAATTACCCAATTACCAAATCCTTTCAGACTCAATTACCAAATTCTTTCAGCGCCTTCGACGCTCTAAATACAAAGCCAGATAACATTCTGCTTGACGTTGCCCGCATGCGTCTTCCAGCGACCTGATCCAGCGTCGCGACTCGCAGTTGTATTCGAGTCTCCCGTGCTTAACTGGAGCATGCTCGCGATCGTAGACGTAATCCAACAGAATTCTGTCATCCCCGTCCTCGGCAACAGCAAAGCGAACTGAATCGGCTGGGCGACGAGCCGGCAGCCGAGTGCAGCCCGCGGCGTGACCTAGATTGCAGAAGTCGCGTATTGTGGCATCATCGGGAACAACTTCCGCGCCCTTGGCGCGGCAGGTCCCGCAGAAGCCGGCGCCAAGCGGAAGGCGCTGCGGGAATGACCACGCGATGCTGAAACTTCTCTCGGTCGGATAGAAAAAGGGGCAGGCCACGCTTCAAATCTTAGTTCCCGTGCCTGAGATTGTGTAGAATTTTTTTGATTATGAGTGACGCCAATCGCCTTTCCATGTTGACCCAATTTCTAGAACAAAACCCTGGTGACGCGTTCGCTCGCTATGGCTTGGCGATGGAATATTCCAAACTTGGCCAGCTCGAGCCGGCGCTCGAACAGTTTTCCAAACTGTTGGAGCTGCATCCGGACTACACCAACGGATACTTTATGGCCGCCCAAACCCTGGAGCGCGCCGGCCGCACCGGCGAAGCCAAGAAAATGCTGAAAAACGGAATCGAAGCCGCCAAACGTACCGGCAACCGGCATGCGCTCTCGGAGATGTCGGGGATGCTGGAGGAGCTGGAATCAAGCAAATAGCAATTAGCAATTGGCCATTAGCCGTTAGCCGTTAGTGAGTCTTTGCCTCCTGGCTGTGTTTTCTTCTTTTGGCTGTTTTACCAAGGATGATACCGGGCCGGCCCAAGGCTAATTGCTATTTGCTAATTGCTATTTGCTATTTGTCCCTGCCTCCGCCACCACCTGCGACGTCGGCTTCAAGGTCTTACGAATTTGTCTCTCCACCAAGCCCGGCGCATTCTGGTACAGCTTGATAAAGATCCAGTAGAACCAGGGCGTCACTGACTGGCGCTTCTTCTTCACGACGGCCTTGAGCGTGTCTCGCGCCACTAGGTCGGCGGTCACGGCGTAGCGAACCGATCCGCCCACGCGCTCCGGCTGGCTGCCTTTGATCATGTTCTTAGAGAAATCGGTAGCGATGTATCCGGGGCAGATGGTCACCACGTTGATGTTGTGACGCCTGAGCTCCACGCGGGCGGCCATTCCAATGGCCTGCATGGCATGCTTGGTGGCGGCATATCCTCCCATATAGGGAGTGGAGATGTGCCCGGAGACCGACGATATATTCACGATATCGCCGCCACCCTGCTGGCGCAAAATGGGAATCGCGGCTTGCATGCAGCCGATCATGCCGAAGAAGTTAGTGTCGAACATTTTCCGGAGCTCATCCATCTTCATTTTCTCGACCGAATCGTTGAGCCCAAACCCGGCATTATTCACCAGAATGTCGATGCGCCCAAACTTTTTCACCGCAGCCTGCATCAAGGCCTCGACCTGATCGCGTTTGCCGACGTCGCAGGGCAGGCACAGCGTGTTTTCCGCGGTGCCGCCCATCCTCTGCGCCGCCGCTTCTGTCCTCGCCAAATCACGCGCGCATAGAACCAGCTTCGCGCCCTCCCGCAAAAACAGCTTGGCTATGGCTTCCCCGATTCCCATCGATGCGCCGGTAATCACGACCACTTTGTCTTGAAGTTTCATGACAGCTTTGTAATCGGCGGTCGAAGGTTAGTCAAGGGCTGGGTGTTCGGTGGTTGAGATCTCCGGAATCGCCGGAATCGCACGAAATCGCCGTGATCGGCGGTGTTCCTCAGGCTTTGCTGCGCCCTTCCGATTCCGGCGATCACGTTGCGATGACGCGCGATTCCGGCGATCTCATCCTGTCTTTGCTCCGGGCCGCAGTACGGATAGAATGAGCCTGTGAGCTTGCTGCCGCTATTCCCCCTTGACCTGGTGCTATTCCCGGGCGCGCCGCTTCCGTTGCACATCTTCGAGCCGCGCTACCAGGAACTGGTCAACGAGTGCCTCTCGCAGAAGTCGCCCTTCGGCATGGTGCGATCCCGGGAGAGCGCGCTGGCTGAGGTCGGTTGCACGGCGGTGATCCTGAGTGTGAGCAAGAAGTACGACGACGGGCGCCTGGACATCGCTACCGAAGGCGGCCGGCGCTTCTCCATCCAGCAGCTCAACCAGGAGCGCTCCTTTTTGCAGGGTGACGTCACCTTCTTTGACGACGAGCCCTCGCAGGTTACCAAGAGTGAAACCGAGACGGTGATCCAGCTGCATCAACAACTTTTTGAAGTGCTGGGACAACGGGTTGAGGTTGAGCCCAGCAACCCTTCTCTCTCTTTTCAGCTCGCCCACGAGCTCCCGGTCGACCTGGACTTCAAGCAGACGATCCTGGAGATGAAGTCCGAAGCCGAGAGAATCGAAACCTTGATCGAGTACTACCGAAACACCATTCCCAAAGTCGAACAGACTCTGCGCGCCCGCGACAAAGCCAGCGGCAACGGCCACGTGCGGTAACCAATCGCCGGAATCGCCCGTGATCGCCGACATCGCCGGAATCTGGTTTTTCCGATCGCGGCGATTTCGCGCGATTCCAAGGCTAGTCGTTCGCGCCCAGCAAGCCTACATGATCCACTCCCGCGTGGTGTGCCATGTCCAAAACCTGAGCGACGTACTGAAAGTCGATCTCGGGATCGCCCTTCAGGAATGCGACTCGTTCCATCCTTTTTCCGTAAATGTCCTGCAACTTGCTTTCGAGCGAGTCCCACGCAATCGGATCATGATTGATCTCGATCATGGGCACGTTGCCGAAGCCATTGTCGCCGAGATGAATCACCACGGCAGGCTCGGGATCCATTGGCAGGTCGACGACTCTGCTTTGAGGAATATCGGCCTTTTCACCAAAATGGTGAGGTAACACCATGAAGATGATCAGCAGCACCAACAGAACATCGATCAAAGGAGTAACGTTCATCTCCGAACTTCTGGTTTGATTTGATCCCGAAAGCATCGACATACTATTCCTCCCGATTTGCCCATTTTGCACGTACTGAGTCATTGGACACTCCAACGATGCTGCAGGTTCCCGACAGCGACACAGTTTCGGCGGACAATGAAAACAACTCACTAAGAGCGTGTTTCCAAGAACGATTCGTTACAGCCCTAGACACCCGGCGCGCCGTGGTTGCATCAGGCAGAAACTTCAGGCGATCCAGGATGCCGCGGACTAGCTCGAACAGCGGGCTATTTGGCAATGGCGATATGGATCGCCTGTAAATCCACGGAGTTTCCAAGAGAGGGCACGACTTCAGTCGTGCCGTAAAGACGCGATAAAATTGATGGCCTGTGCCAGATCTCTTGCCTGTGCCAAAGTTCCTTCTCGAGGAAGCAAGCACCGGCAGGAGTGCCGGTGCCACACTGTCAATCCTCATGATGGTTTAGAATCGCCTCCTGCCGCAAAGGAGACTGATGCCCCAGTCCGAGTTTGCCCATCACACCGCCAGGGTCAACGACGTTCTTCTCCACTACGTTATTCGCGGCGAAGGCGAACCGATCGTCTTGCTGCACGGATGGCCGCAGACCTGGTACGAATGGCGCAAGCTTATGCCGGCGCTGGCCCGCCGGTATACGGTCATTGCTCCCGACATGCGCGGCTTGGGCGATTCCTCCAAACCTGCAACCGGGTACGACAAACGTACGGTCGCTGAAGATATCTACCAGCTGGTGCGCCAGCTTGGTTTCGAGCGCATCCTTTTGGTCGGCCACGACTGGGGCGGCCCCGTGGCTTACGCTTACGCATGCGCGCATCCCAGCGACATTCGCAAGCTGGCGATCCTCGATGTAGCCATTCCCGGGGCGGGACTGGAACAGAGACTCGCTTTCCGTCCTCGCGGCGTGTGGCATATTCAATTCCACTGCGTGCGCGATCTGCCGGAAGCGCTGGTCACGGGGCGCGAGCGCACATATCTCACGTGGTTCTACCGCACCGCCTACAATCCCACCGCCATCACCGAGCAGGATATCGACGAATACGTGCGCTGCTATTCCGCGCCGGGCGCTCTTCGCGCGGGATTCGAGTACTATCGCGCTATCTTCACCGACGCCGAACACAACATCGAAAACGCCAAAACCAAACTAAAGATGCCGGTGCTGGCGCTGGGCGGCGAGCGCGGGTTCCGAGACCTGACCATCCAATCGATGCAGCAGCTGGCAGAGAATGTTCGCGGTGAGGTGATCGAACGCTGCGGCCATTGGATTCCCGAAGAACGCCCTGAATATCTGACCGAACGGCTCCTCGACTTTTTTGACGAATGCGAAGCCAAGCTCGCCGAACAAGATCGGGTGATCGGGTGATCTGGTGATTCTGAAACCCGTGGAGTCTTCTGATTTCCGCCCTAGGTAAATAGCGTACGACCGATGAAGCTAATGGGCTGAACCGATCACCCGATCACGCGCGATCACCCGATCACCCGATCTACTACAAGTACCGCTCGCGCAGGATCGCCACATGATGCGCCGTGTGCCCGGCAACAATGTAGGCGATGGCCCTCACCGTAAATGGATTCCCGCTGGCCGTGCCGCCACGCTTCCAGGCTTCGGGCGGCAAGTTTTGGAAAAACGCCGTTGTCGCCAAACGAATCTGACGAAACTCATCAACGTGACGCGACCAGGAAATTCCATCGGCTCCGCCGGTGCGCACGGCGATATCCTGCTCAAAGCTGGGTAGCGGAGTGTCGAACCCGCGTGCGAACCACAAGGCACGAGAAACAAAAACCCGTTCGGCGTCATTGACGTGATTCCACGACTGGAGAATGCTCCATTTGTCCGGCGCGTAACGGTATAAGGATTTCTCTTCGGAGATGCCGCGCAGGAATGTCGTCGTCTCGTCGAGCTGCCTCTCCAGCACGCTAACAATATCGCCGCTCGCGATGCGGTCGATGTAGTTGAAGTAGTATTCTGCGGCTTCTGTGCGTTCAGGAGTTCCAATCATGATGCCTATTGTATGTGTCTCCCGTGGAGCACAGGCGCCCCCGCCTGTGGAGCTTTCCTGTGACGCCAGAACGATCCCACCAGTTTTCCGATCACCCGATCACCCGATCACGGCGATCACCCGATTTCCTCGTGCCTCACTTCACCCGCGGAGTCTTGATCGTCAGCGTCCGGCAGGGATCGCGCTTGGTCGGCTTGAAAACGCGTCCGTCAGAAAACGTGACGCTCTTTACTGACACCAGAACCGTCCCGCGCGAGCCGCGGGGGATTGGATAGGATACCGTGTACTCGCCGACAGGTAGGAACGAAGCGTTGGGCTCATAGCAGCGAGCCTGTCCAGCGCCTTTCAACCTGCAGTTGAACTCCAGCCGCCGGATAGGCGCGGGAGGCCTGCCGATGTTACGGAAGGTCACGCTGATCGTGTCCTGATCCTTGGCGCCGCTAACGAGCATGATCGGGCAGGCACTCTTGGTCTCGCTTCGAGGCGCAGAGATCAGAGCCAACAGCGCAAGAGAAAGTGCGCCCATCATGCAGAGAATGATACACCGCAAACGTCGGCCACAAAGCGGCGGGACCTAATGCGTTTTGTAGGGATGCCCCTAGGCTTTACACTGTCTAACTTTCCTGGAACAATACTCGCATTCGGAGGTAACCACATGAAGAAAGTTAGCCTTTTCGCTTTTGCGCTGATTGGCGTTTTCACTGTCGCTTTCGGGCAAGGGAGCTCCGACCCGTGGGCGGGAACCTGGAAATTCGATGCTGCTAAGTCCAAGCTTCACGGCCCGGCGCCGAAGGAAGAAACCGTCACTTCGCAAGCCGCAGGCGCGGGAGGCCAGACGGTCAAATACAGTATTCAGGGAACCGCCGCCGACGGATCGGCCATGACTGAGAGTTACGACGGCAAGGCTGACGGGCAAGCGTATCCTTTCATCGCTAACGGTAAGGAGGTAGCCAAGATAAGCTACCACCGTGACTCTGACCATCAATACACCAGCCATGGAACCGGCGCTGACGGAACGACAACTACGGGAACCGTGACGCTCTCGAAAGACGGAAAGACCATCACCATCCAAGAGCACGCCAAAGGGCCGCAGGGAGAGTTCGACGAGATGGTCGTCTATAACAAGCAGTAGCGGCGCCTCTGCAGTCCTCAATGCCCAACCGGGATGCAGGTAGCGTCCCGGTTTTTGGACCGTTTGCACTCCAAACCTGTAAATGATTCTTTTCGCGAAGCGGGGTCCCCGGAGAGACGAGTATCAGGGCATGACTTGAGCGCTTAGCCTGGAGAGAGCGTCAGCGACCGACAGGCTGCGAAGTCATGCCGTAAAGCGCAAAAGAAAGGGTAGCTCAGGGCTTTCACCCTGAGTGAGCGAAGCGGAACCGCTGTTCTTCTTATGTCGCTCCGCCTTCGGCAGAGCGGAAGTGCTCCCTTCTTGATCGTCTTGCGGCATGACTGAAAGTCATGCCCTGACACCGGGATCCCTGGCACGCGCGGTTTTTCGCGTGATGGGGTGGTTGAAACTTGTCTCGTCCGCACATTGACTCTTTTAGTGCTTCAAACGGGCGTGGGCGGAGCCGAGCGCGAAGCGCTTTGGTTTGGCTAATTGCTAACTGCTAATTGCCAATTGCTGGGTCTTCAATCATCGAATCCCACCGATGTGGAGTATGCTAATTTCACGAAATCATCCCATTTGATCGTAGGTCATCGGGCCCCATAGCACACTTGGAGGTGCTTGTCCCATGCTCAGCCTACAGGTTATTCCGCGCGCTGGAGTCGATGCTTACCGCTTGCTTCGCGACAAGGTGACTCATGAGGCGCGCACATGGTCTTGGAAAAACAAAGGCAAGACTCGCTTGATCCATAAGCAAAATGCAGCCGGGTATATCGAGGTGGGCAGCGCAGATGGTGTCGTGGTTGCTGAGATTCATGCGACGAATGAAACTGACACCTACTTTTTTGCTGAGAAATTTATTGGTCGTCTGGTTGCTTGGTTCCTGCCAGACCTCGCAGCCATCAACCTACAATTTCGTGACACGGATGCTCCAGCAGCCGACCGGAAGAAGAAGAAACGCTCTCGCCGCTGAGTTCCAAGAAAGACAAGTTCGCATCCGTCGAAAGTGAAGGCCGGGTGACGCACGCCGCGCCGGGCTTCGGATCACCCGATCACCCGATTCTTCCTTGCGGCGCCCGCGAGTGCTGTGAGAACTAGGGAGAGCGGGAACCTGGAGCACCCGGCGCCGGTTTTCAAATCACCCGATCACCAGATCACCAGATTCTTGATCGATTCCCACCCTTCGCAAAGAACGCGAAGGATGGGGCACCCTCTGTATCGCGAGGGACAGAGCCAAGGGCAAAATTCTCCACTAGGGAAGCCTGGGCCACCCGTCCGCCGGTTTTCAAATCACCCGATCACCAGATCACCCGATTCTTGATCGATTCCCACCCTTCGCAAAGAACGCGAAGGATGGGGCACCCTCTGGATCGCGAGGGACAGAGCCAAGGGCAAAATTCTCCACTAGGGAAGCCTGGGCCACCCGTCCCCGCTAAAGCGGACATTTCATGTGCTATTACGACCGGACATATCATGTGCTACCGACACAGGGATGTCCGGTAACGTTTCCACGCAACAACTCCCATGCTACAATCCCGCGCGGTATCAGCCCTGCATGGACAAGACGGCGACCCGTAAGGTCATCACGAATGGGCTAATGCGCCGGGAAGCAGCGGTTTTCTGCTCGAGAGAAGGGGGTATCTTGAAGCACAAGACTATTTGGAGACTGGTCGCGGCGATTTTGATAGTTGTCGGTTTTGTGAGCGCACAGGACCAAAGTGCTCAACGATCTGTTAATCAGAGTGCGACACTCTTAGTCGATACCGACGATACCTGCCAACTGTTCCTTGACGATGAAGACAAAGGCGAGGTCACGCCGGATAAGGCTCTGAAATTCAGTGTCGGTCTTGGCGACCACATATTGAAGTGCAAGATTAAGAGTGCCCCTGACCTTGTTTGGCGGAAAGTAGTCAACGTCAAGGACACATCGCAGGTAGCAGAGGTCGTCGCGTTAAGGGCTTTGCATCTTCAGTACGAGGCAGTAGCTAAAGCAAAGAACGATCCGGCAACTGTCAACCGGCAACTAGAAGAGGCAGAGGCACAGGTAAGACTGCGCCAGAAAGCGAAGACAGAAATGCCCCAAATGATGTTTGAACTGGTCAAGGGGAACTGGCAAGCGACCGTTGGTAGTACAACGATTAGCGACTCTTTCCAGTACCATTTCGCGGGCGTTGAGGACGGTCATATCGTAGCTTATCTCACCTTAGGCGGGAACATGAGATACAAAGAGACATTTATTCCCGTGCTCCCAAATCGTCTCCAAGGTGAGACTAGAGTGTGCATCTCGACCACGGATAAGCATTTTATGAAGCCGGGTGCCAAAAAAGACGCAGACGGTTGGGCCGATTGCTGGGGTAAACACAATAGGCCTCCGGAGCCTTCTCCAAAAGATGCGATCATACAAATCAACGGCAGCACGCTAACGTATAGTGACCCTACGGGCAGTTTTACTCTCACGCGATGATCTGGAAGAGCGGCGATTCATCGCCGCGTAAAGCGAACGAAAAGAAAAATTCCTTGCTGCCGCAGGCGTGCGCGGAGCCGAAGGCGGAGCGCACTTGATCGATTCCCACCCTTCGCAAAGAACGCGAAGGGTGGGGCACCCTCTGTATCGCGAGGGACAGAGCCAAGGGCAAAATTCTCCACTAGGGAAGCCTGGGCCACGCATAACTAGGCTAGAACGGGAGAAGTCGCGGCGTCCGTCTTCAACTTACCCTCCAGAAGCTGCACGAACGCTTCGCCGACGCGGATGAAATTGTCTGTTTCAACGTCCCTGGTGAAATACGCTCCTTCCCCACCGCATTGAAACGAGTTCAATAGTTCCGCTGACATAAGGGGGCCCTGCTGATGAAGCCATGCAAGCGCGTCGTTACTGAGGCGAACTGTCGCCTCGACGCGGTCCGTTGACGTTATGTGCTCATCAAGGTTAGCGCAAATCCAACCGAGGAACCCGACCGTAGCCTTGAGATGCCAATCTTCCCGTGCTAAGCGGAGCCAATCCGGCGGATCGGTCATCTTGCCGACCTCGCGTACCAGCAAATACAACCATACTTCAAGAGAAGAGTCTCTGGCCCAGAAGCCATATCCGCGAAATTCAGTAAAGGACGAACCCATCAGATGGCTCCTCTTGAACGCTTAGAGTATTACGACATCTTAGCCGAAGGACGCTCCCCTTCGACGACAAGTGTCAGGGCACGACTTGAGCAGCCGGAGTGAGCTCGCGAGCGACGGCTGCGTTGGTAGTCCAGGGCTTTCAGCCCTCGATGAGCGAAGCGAAACCGTGCCGTAAAGCGGATAAATAAAAGAGCGTAGCCCAGGGTTTTTAACCCTGGGTGAGCGAAGCGAAACCGCTGGGTTTTTTGTCGGCGCTCCGCTGACGCTGCGCGCCGACCTACGGCAGTGCGGTAGTCGTTCTTCTTAGAGCCCTGGACGGCATGACTGGAAGTCATGCCCTGACACTCGTCTCGTGGGCACCAATAGTCGAAGAGCGGCGATTCATCGCCGCGTCAAAGGAACGGAAAGAACAGTTCCTTGCTGCCGGAGGCGTGCGCGGAGCCGAAGGCGTAGCGCACAAAGAATGAGAGGGACAGATCATCGAATCCCACGCTTTGCTGCGCAACGCCTGGGGCACCCGGCTTTGGCTAATTGCTAAGTGCTAATTGCTAAGTGCCGGTCCCATCATCGAATCCCACGCTTTGCTGCGCAAAGCATCGGGCCGCGGCGCATTCTGGGAGCATTGCAAGTTGGGACGCGCTGGAGTATAGTCGTTTATCGATATACTGATTATCGACTGCCTATGCCCAAACGCAAACTCAGCCCACTGCCTTCCGCTGCATTCCAAATCCTGCTCTCCCTGGTTGATGAAGATCTGCATGGTTACGGCATCATGCGCCAAGTCGCCCACCAGACCGGCGGTCGCATGCGACTGGGTCCGGGAACATTGTATAGCTCAATCCAGAGTCTGCTCGAAGACAGATTGATCGAGGAGGTTGACCTGCGTGAGGACGCAAAACTCGGCCATCAACGGCGCCGCTATTACCGCTTGACCTCGACTGGACGCAAACTGGCGCGCTCCGAGGCCGAGCGGCTTGCTGACTTGTTGCGTGTCGCCCGAGCCAAAAAGATCTTAAGGGGGGACTATGTCTGAGAAGATATACGCTTGGCTGTTGCGGCTCTATCCTTCTCATTTTCGCAAGGCATACGGTTACGAAGCCCTGCAGTTATTTCGCGACCGCGCCCGTGATGAAAAAGGATTTTTCCCAAGCCTGCGGCTCTGGCTGGAGCTGCTAGCGGATTTGGCTATCTCCGTCCCACACGTGTACTGCCATGTTCGGCCGGAGCTCATCGGCGCCTCAGCCCAGCAGCGGTCGGACGGTGTGCCTTCGTTCCATGTTCTAGAAGGTGAATTGCCTCATCCCGGAGCGCTGCTTTTTGGAGGCGTGCTGGCCTTGGTTACCCTCGGAGGATTTCCGATTTTGCTCAGCCATGCCGGCAACAATGCAACGTCACAACAGTCGTTTTCTCAACCGCCAGCTCCTCCACAGAAGACGCAGGATGCCACCCGCACAAATGACCGCACGGCAGCAGGAGCCCCAGAACTGGATGCAGCGTTGCGGCACAGCGTGATTGCCAAGGCGATTGAATATCTCAAGCAGTACTACATCTATCCGGAGGTTGCGCAGCAGACGGCGGATGCGCTCCTGGCGCACGAAAGGAGCGGCGATGACGATGCGGCGACCGATGGTGCGGCCTTTGCCCAACTACTGACCCGGCAGATGAATGATGTGAGCCATGACGGGCAGCTGATCATGGTTTACCAGCCGGTCAGAATGCCGGAGCGCCCGCCAAGGCCTACGTCGGAAGAGATCGCGCAATATCGCCGGGAAATGGAGGCCAACCGCTGCACGTTTCAAAAGGTCGAGGTCCTGCCGCACAATATCGGCTACATCAAGCTCAATTCGTTTCCTGATCCTTCTGTATGCCGGGCCAAGGCCGCGGCCGCGATGGCTTCACTGAACAACGCGGATGCGATCATCTTTGATTTGCGCGACAACCGCGGCGGTTCAGCCACTACGGTCGCGCTGCTTGCCACCTACCTCTTCGACCATCCCACCCACCTCAACGACTTTTACGACCGCGGCGCAAATTCGACCGAGGAATCCTGGACTCTGCCGCCGATTCCAGGCAACAAGCTGTCGGACAAGCCGGCCTATGTGTTGACCTCAGCCACCAGTTTTTCCGCCGCCGAGGGGTTCAGCTACGATCTGAAGATGCTCAAACGCGCCACGCTCGTAGGTGAGACGACGTCCGGTCGCAGCCATATGGGGATGGCGCACCAAATTGACGATCACTTCATGATCCGTGTTCCCGGCATAAGAGTGATCAATCCCATCTCAAAAACCAACTGGGAGGGAACGGGCGTGGAGCCGGATGTGAAAGTGAAAGCTGCGGATGCGCTGGAGACAGCAAAGAAGCTGGCGCAAAGCAAGCTGCAGAAGAAATAGGCGGCTCTGATGTCGAGGGCGGTCATGGGATTTTCGACAGAGCGAGTGTAGCTAGCCAACGGGCCCGCGCGGAGCCGCAGGGCTTCTTTTCTCAGCCTGAGCGCGGAAACGCGCGAAGCCGGGGTCCCCGACACGCGCCGCCTTTGCGCGTGGTGGGGTGGTCGAAGCCCTGAGCGAAGTCGAAGGGGCTTTGCTTTGGCTAATGGCTAAGTGCTAATTGCTAAGGGCTGGTTTTCATCATCGAATCCCACGCTTTGCTCTGCAAAGCATGGGGCACCCGGCTTCGGCAGAGTGGCATTGGTTTTTCTCCTGGCCCTGGGCGGCCCGACTGGAAGTCAGGCCCTGACACTCGTGGCGATTCCCAAAGGCTTCCGGTGACAGAGACAATCTCAAGACACGCGCGCAGATCACCCGATCACCCGATGTCCCGATCACCCGATTTCTTCAGCAGCCTCTACTGGGCGAACCAGGGACTGCTTCAGGCCGTCCGGGCTCTGGGAGAATTTGAGGTGGACCAGCCCGCGGCGCTGCCCCCGCTCCCGGTGTCGCCCTTGCTGAATCTTAGCCCTCCCGGCGCGAGTGGGCCCGATCCCTTTGCGATCGCCGCTCGTATTTGCGCTCCCCGACCGCAAGCAACTGCGAGAGCTTGAGCCCGTGGAGATGGGCGATGGCCTGAAGCACCCTGAAGGTGGGATTCCGCTTGCCGTGCTCCATGTCGTTCATGTAGGTCGGGCTGACGCCCACGCGATGGGCTACATGCTCGTATCCCCAACCCCGCTTGATGCGCAGCTCGGTAATCACGGCCCCGAGAGCTCGCTCAGGAGTGTCACTCTTGCGATCCAGTCTATCGCCGACTTTGCCTGCCACGGTTCGGATAATCAGCTATTGACCATCCGTTATGCTCTCGTCTATAGTTGTGATGATTATCCTGGGTTAACTCTTCCTTCCAAACCCATGATCGTGGAAATGGGATGAAAGCAAGCAAGATGGGGTTGCGTCTCTACCGCGGCCTGTACTGGGCGAACCAGGGATTGCTTCACGCGGTCCGCGCCTTGCAGGATGCGGAGGCTACGCCGTCCGCGCAGCTCGCTTCATCCGATCCCTCCAGCTTGAATGCCCGGCTGCGCCGCACCCAGGCCATGATCGAAGAAACCCGCGCTCTCATGAACCGCAACCTTGCCGAGTGGATCGAACAAGAAGAATAATTCCTCACGTTGGCGACCCGATTGTTGCATCCCACGCTTTTCTGCACAAAGCATAGGTGTACCCGGCTGATTATCAAATGCTGCTCTTTTCCTGTTTTGTGGTGAAATAGAACCGTAGGTACGCTCCGCATTGTTCTCATCCTCATACCCCTTGGCGTCGGGTTTATCGTTTGGTCGTTTCTGCGCGGCAAGACTTTTTTCCGTGAGCGCCACTCCGCCGGATGGCCGCTGGCCGCAGGCAGGGTGGAAAGCTTTGAAGTCGCGCAGCTTAACCGCAACATCTTTAAAACGACTCTGTACTACTCTTATCCAGCTCAAGGTCATTTTTACACCGGGACGTTCACGCGCTGGCGGTCTTCACGGGACGCGGCTGATTCCACCGGCTCGAACTGGCAGAACTGCCAAATCATGGTCCGCTACAATCCTGCCGAGCCAACTCAGTCTGTCTTTGTTGAGAAGGACGACTTGAACCCTGGGAATGACGGCTGACCTAACTCCGACGCGGGGATCGTTCTCGTTTATTCTGACCTCTTTCTTGCGCGCTCCGCTAACGCTGCGCCGGCAGAGCGGAAGATCATTCTGATTTGTCTCTTATCGCGGCGATGAATGGCTGCTCTTCGACGAAGCCCGCTGGACCAAAGTCCTGCGGCATCGGAAAGCGAGAAACGAATTTCGATTCTTCGTTGCTTCAGCACGAAGAAGAGGTGGAAGCGCGGCGATTTATCGCCGCGTAAGGAAAGACAAAGCAATCATTCCGTGCTGCCGCAGGCTGCGCGGAGCCGAAGGCGCAGCGCACAAGGAAAGAGAGGGACAGATCATCGAATCCCACCCTTCGCAAAAACCGCGAAGGATGGGGCACCCGGGGTTCAGCTACGATCTGAAGATGCTCAAACGCGCCACGCTCGTAGGTGAGACGACGTCCGGTCGCAGCCATATGGGGATGGCGCACCAAATTGACGATCACTTCATGATCCGTGTTCCCGGCATAAGAGTGATCAATCCCATCTCAAAAACCAACTGGGAGGGAACGGGCGTGGAGCCGGATGTGAAAGTGAAAGCTGCGGATGCGCTGGAGACAGCAAAGAAGCTGGCGCAAAGCAAGCTGCAGAAGAAATAGGCGGCTCTGATGTCGAGGGCGGTCGAGAATTGCTTCTTCGTGCTTCAGCACGAAGAAGAGGTGGAAGAGCGGCGATTCATCGCCGCGCAAGGAAAGACAAAAGAATCATTCCTCGCTGCCGCAGAGCCTGAGCGACCCTGAGCGTAGCGAAAGGGGAGTCGAATGGGCGTGCGCGGAGACGAGGGCGGAGCGCACAAAAGAATAAGAGGGAGAGATTGTCGAATCCCACGCTTTGCTGCGCAAAGCATGGGGCACCCGGCCTTCGCTTTTGTCGAGGGGCACCCGGCGAGAACGTGCTTGATCCTGATGCTGTGACGGTCTAAAATCTTGTTCCATTTCTTTTGTGGGAGAGGGAAATTCATGGATCCACAAGGCGGGACCGGAGCTGCACCGACGAAAGCTACGGAACCCGTTCCGCCTCGATCACCTCTCCTAAAGTCGAACCCTGACTCCAAGTACAGAAAACCAGAAATTACTCTTCAACTCATTGAAGCAATCATTCTGACATCGGCATTACTGGTCGCCCTTGGTGTTACTTTTTATCTGTGGCAATTTGCCGCATCCTGGTGGAGCTTGCAGGCTCTCGCCGGACTCGCTGGCATTATTGCAGGCCTTCTACATTCATTGAAATGGTTCTACAGGACGGTTGGCGACGGCGAATGGGAGACAGACAGGGCTTGGTGGAGATACTTAAATCCTCTTGTCTGCGGCGTTATGGGTTTGTCCATCTACATCACTTTACAGGCAGGAATTGACAAAGGGACCGCCGGGACAACAGGGAAAGGGCCTCTTTTCGCATACAGCGTTGGGTTCCTTACTGGGCTATTTGCCGATAATGCCATGAATAAGCTAAGAGATATCGCCCATGTGCTTTTTGGCTCTACGCGAGACGCTCCGAGTAAACCAAAATCGTCACCTTCTCGCGGGAGTGATCCAGAACAAGGTCACAATGCCTAAGCTCCAACCAGGCTCTTCTGAGGAAGTGGGCGGCCGCGACAACCTTCGAACTTCGTTCTATGTCGTAGGTGAAATCTTACGGGCTAACCCTCATATTGATTCAATGCACGTAATCACCTACCAAGAAGGTCGAAACTGGCGCGACTTGACACCACCGGAGGTTGAGCCAGGCTTGGCTCTATCGGTACGGGGTCTTCAACAGGACCGGGGCGAGAGGAAACATAGTCAAATCGAATCCAATAAGATCTCCCCGAAGCAACTTCAGCAGCTCACCTTCGACCTACCGCGTAACCGGCTGCTCGCCATCGCATCGGATGTTCGATTGCGGGGAGGGACAATGGGTCACATTCCCATGATGGATTTCATGTGCCCGCCATCATACGAAAATCAACAAGCATTGTCTGGCCTACTGCGAGAGCTCAATCATGGTCGCGGCTTTCTGCTGGAGTCAGGAAGGTCCTACCACTATTACGGCTTGCAAATCTTGGACGAGCGCCAATGGCATGTATTTTTAGGAAAATGCCTGCTGATGTCGGGTTTTGTGGATGACAGATATGTTGGCCACCAGTTGGTCGATGGACACTGCGTCTTGCGCCTCTCCGCAGGGCAACTTAAAGCCAAAATCCCAACGGTTATAGCTGAGCTATAGCGCCTTTTCAGAGTCAAAAGCTATCGCTCTTTGATCGAGATCGACCTCAAAGTAAGTACCTGCCTTGTGATATAGATCGATAGTACTAATGCGAAGAAGACGATAGACCATTGCTTTGATCTGAAGTGACACAATCGGGTGACCTGTTGGAATCAGATAAACACGCGACCACCGTCCAGAACGTAACTTGCGCGCTAGGCGCGAGAGAATTCCTTTAATCTCTATCAACAGAGCTTCTTCTGTCGAGGCATCCCAGTCTCCACGGCTAGCCTCGTAGACTTCGCCACGAAGATAAGTTCGCGGGATCTCATGAACACCTGCGTTTGCAACGATTGTGAGAACTGGCAACTCAGGCGCGTCAATCAATGTTTCCAACACGGCGCGCACGTGTTCCGTGCTCCTAGTCCTCAATGCGTCGTCGAGCAGGTCGTGAAGCTCATTTGTTTTCACGAGAACCATCCAAGAGGCGAGTGATGTCATTCGAAAAAAACTCGAACAGCGGGGTACCGCTACGGATCTTAAAGGCTGGAACGATTGCCCTTCCTGGGCTGTTGGTGAAGAACTTGATCCATACAAATTCATCCGACTTGATGAAGGAATATCGCAATACGCTATCATGGAAAACAAGATCGGTATACTTTTCTGCACCACCGTCGATATCTTTAAGAAGCTGAATGATTTCTGCAATTGAATCATTCACGGCAGGCTTACCATCTATCGATGCTTGCAAGAATTGCGCCGCAGTACCCTTTGAATTCACAACAGTTATCGTGGTTCGACGCTCGTTTTTACATCTCTCTTTCAACACCTCGTAGAAATCCTTGAAAAACCTCGTTGAGTATTGATGGCCGATTGTGAGGTTTGCACATTGCGTCCAGTGCGCGGTGTCATCAACCAGCCGTGAATTTGTTAGGCAATTATCCAAACCGCTATTGTGCAGCCGAGTGCTTCCAGTCACAGCACCTGAAATCTCGCGCAACATCTCTTTTCTTAGCCCGTAATCGAATAGCCAGTGTAGGATGCCGACAACCAAGAGGAGAGTGCCCACCTCAGCAAGTATCATATCTAGTTGAATCTTCAGCCACTCTTGGTGAAAAGTTTGTGCTGCAAGAATCAGTACGAGGCCACACACTGCAAGCGCAAGAGTAACAATCACGGACCGCTGTTGGGCTACCCTACCAAACATTTCCCTTCCTTATAGCGCGATACGTATGGCGGAAGCAAAGATGCGTTGATTGACATATTTTGGGGAATTCCGAAAGGAGGATACCACAATGAGATAGGGGCCGATTCATCAGAAATTCATTACTTACGAAGGCTGCTTCTGGCCCGCACTCGGAAGGAAGCCCGCCTCTCGGCGGGCTTCTGGGCGAAGACTGAGTGGGGCCTTACGAGCAACCACTCGTAGAACCGCACGACATGCACCTGTAACAACTCCCATTCCGAGTCATGATCGCCCCGCACACATGACAGCTAGGCGCATCGCCCATGTCGATCACATCGCGCAGAGCGTTGGATGGATGGTGGATGCCGCGGTCCTGCAGATACAGGCTGCCAGAGGAGCTGTCAGCTTCTGGCTCCGAGCTTCTAGCCAGACCGCTCTCTGGCGGAAAGGTCTCTCTTGCGACAGGCGCGAGGTCCCGTGCTCCCGGATCTTCGGCCGCAGCCGAGGGCGGCTGCGCTCCAACAGTCAGTTCTTTGAACAACGGATACTGCCGTCCCGTGACGAAGCGGATCTCCAGCCAGCGGAAGATGTAGTCCATTACCGACTTGGCGATAGGGATCTCCGGGTTACCGGTAAAGCCCGAGGGATCGAAGCGGGTGTGCTGGAATTTGTCGCATAGCAGGCGCAAGGGCACGCCGTGTTGCAGGGCCAGGGAGACAGCGGTGGCGAACGAATCCATCAGGCCGGAGATGGTCGAGCCTTCCTTGGCCATGCGGATGAACAGTTCGCCGGGTGTGCCGTCTTTGTAGAGGCCCACGGTCACGTAGCCTTCGTGGCCGCCGATATTGAACTTGTGCGTGCGTGAGTCTCTTTCTACGGGCAGACGGTGCCGCAACGCTTTCGGCGGGGCGTTCTGCTGGTCTTCTTTGGTCGGGCCGATCAGGCGCCGTACGGCATCTACCACCGCGCTTTGCTGTTCTTTAACGGCGGCCGAAACGCTGCCGGCGCTTCCGGAACTCACGACGCCCGAACCCGCAGGGCTTGAATTCGCAACACCCGAATTGACTATGCGCACCACCTCCAGGGCGAAGGCCTGCTGCTCGGGCGCGAGGCGGGCGAAGTCTGATTCTTCTTTGCTGATGCTGATGGTCGCCGCGCGTTCGTTGCGGGTACCGCGTCTTGCAGCTTCTTCTTTCTTGGCAGCGGCCATGAGCGGCTGCGCTTTCTTTGATCCGTCGCGATAGATGGCTACAGCCTTCAGGCCCAGCTTCCAGGATTGGGTGTAGGCGTCCATGATGTCTTCGACCGTCGCCGCTTCAGGCAGGTTGACGGTCTTAGAAATCGCGCCGGAGATGAACGGCTGCGTGGCCGACATCATCATCGCGTGGCCTATGTAGTGAATGCTGCGCGTGCCTTTCTGGGGCTTGAAGCTGCAATCGAAGACCGCCAGGTGCTCCTCACGCATGCCGGGCGCGCCCTCGATGGTGCCGGTGGAATCGATGTAGCCAACGATCGAGTGCACCTGCTCCGGCGCGTAACCCAGCTTCCACAGCGCCAGCGGGACCGTCTGGTTGACGATCTTGATCATGCCTCCGCCGACCAGCTTTTTGTACTTGACCAGCGCCAGATCGGGCTCGATGCCGGTGGTGTCGCAATCCATCATGAAGCCGATGGTGCCGGTGGGCGCGAGCACCGTGACCTGCGAGTTGCGATAACCGACGCGCTCGCCCAGAGCCAAAGCTTCATCCCAGCACTGCTTGGAGCCTTCGTAGAGATTGGCGGGGACGTCATCTTTATTGATGTTGTTCACCGAAGCCCGGTGCATGCGGATGACGTCGAGGAACGGCTCGCGGTTGACGTACCAGCCGGGGCACGCAGCACCCCAGCTCGCGAGGCGCGAGCCGGGGACCCCGGGCGCGCCTTTTTCTCTTGAAAACCGCTCAGCATTTTCTTCCGCCACAGCGGCTGAATAGGCCGCTTCACATCTTTCCGTCGCAGGAAGAAGCGCCGGGCACTGCTCGGCAATGCGCGCCGATTGCAGATAAGCTTCACCGCACATGATGGCCGTCACGCACGCGGCGTACTCTCTTCCCGCGATCGAATCGTAGGGCAGCCCCGAGGCCATCAGCAGCGCGCCCAGGTTGGCGTAGCCCAGGCCCAGAGGACGATAGTCGTGCGAGTTGCGCGAGATCATCTCCGTCGGGTAGCCGGCGTTATCGATCAGAATTTCCTGTGCGGTGATCATCACGTCGACCGCGTGACGATACACGGGAACGTCGAACTCGCCGTTCGGCTTCAGGAACTTCATCAGGTTGAGCGACGCAAGGTTGCAGGCCGAGTCGTCGAGGAACATGTATTCCGAGCATGGGTTCGAGGCGTTGATACGCGCCGTGTTCTTCGACGTGTGCCAGCGGTTGATGGTGGTGTCGTACTGCATGCCGGGATCGCCGCACTGCCAGGTAGCTTCGGCGATCTTGCGCAGCAGATCGCGCGCTTTATAGGTCTTCATCGGCTGGCCGTCTTTGACGGTGCGCGTGGAGAAATCCGCGTCGCGCTCCACGGCGTTCATGAACTCATCGGTCACGCGCACCGAGTTGTTGGCGTTCTGGAAGAAGATGGAGCTGTAGGCTTCCGAATCCGGGCCCGAACCGTCGTAGCCGGCTTCGACCAGCGCCCAGGCCTTGGCTTCTTCTTTGGCCTTGCACTCGATGAAGTCGACGATATCCGGATGATCGGCGTTCAAGATGACCATCTTGGCGGCGCGACGCGTCTTGCCACCGGACTTGATGACGCCGGCAAAAGCGTCAAAGCCTTTCATGAAGCTCAGCGGGCCGGAGGCTTGGCCTCCGCCGGAAAGCTCTTCGGTCGATCCACGCAGCGGCGAAAGATTGGTGCCCGTCCCGCTGCCCCACTTGAACAGCATGCCTTCGGTCTTGGCCAGCGTGAGGATGGAATCGAGCGAGTCTTTCACCGAGTTGATGAAACAAGCCGAGCACTGCGGGTTCTTGTAGCCGGTGGTCGAGAACTCGACGCGGCCGGTCTCCATGTTCCAGTGCCAGTTCTGCGCATCGGATTGCGGCTCCAGACGATCGCAGCCGACATTGAACCAGACTGGAGAATTGAAGCTGGCTTTCTGCTGGACCAGGATGTGCACTAGCTCGTCGTGGAACGTATCGCGATCGTCTGGAGAGGCGAAGTAGCCCTGCTGCCAGCCCCAGTCGCGGATGGTCTCAGCCACGCGCTGGATCAGCTGGCGCACGCCGGTTTCGCGCTCGGAGCTGCCCGGAGGGTCGTCCTTCTGAGACCCATGCAGGTACTTGCTGGCCACGATGTTGATGGCGGTCATGGACCAGTCTTGGGGAGATTCCACGTCACGCTGCTCGAAGATGGTGTTGCCCTTGGCGTCGGTGATGCTGGCGGTGCGCCGCTCCCATTCCACTTCGTCGTACGGCGAGACACCGGCCCGCGTAAAGATGCGCGGAAATTTCAGTCCCGGAGCTGTCTTTTGTTTGCTGGTGGATTCTGTCGTCTGTGTTGTCTTGGTGGTCGGTTCCGCCATCTTCTCCCTCTTTCCGTCGTCACAATGTGTTCCGCTCGATTACCGTCTCGCGTTGCATTTCCCGGTTTTGCGAGCACAGGGCCTCCCGGCCGTGCTGGAGCGGCGAGAGAACCTATCTTTTGTCTTTGAAAGAACAGGGGCTAAAGCCCATTCTTAACTCGCCTCTACGGCCCGACTTCGCAGCCCATCGTTCTCCCGCTCTGCGGGATCACTCCGGGCTAAACGCTCAAGTTCCTTCGGCTTCGCAAGCTCGCCTCGAGGACAGGCTAAGCCCTGATACGAGTCTCGTCCTTTGTTTTTCTGCGCTTCGTCCAAGTCGTGTCCTGATACCAACCTAATGAATTATCCGCGTGCATCCGCGCAAATCCGCAGTGTGGTTTTTTCTTACTCTCCCAAGTCGTGAGTCTTGCCTTTCTTAAATTCCTTACTGTTTCTTCCAACTCATAGCCCCCGAAGAGACATGCGGGGTTCTCCGCGCCCTCGGCGTCTCCGCGGTAAAGTCCAACTTAGAATCCTGCGGGGAAAACCTTCTCGTACTCTCTGGCCCTTGTCACACGATCCACGGCGCGCTCAGCTTCGGTAGCGGCTTCCGTTTCGACGGTCGATGCCGGCTCAAAGACCTGGGCCGCCGTCTCGCGCTGCGAGTTCAGCCAGTTCTTGAGCGCGGTTGTTGCGCTACGACGATCCTCTACATCCGGCGCCACGGCATAGCGGATGTAACAACGCTTCTCCGTCAGCTTCTGCCGCCAGGGACCGCCGACCGCGAACAGACGACTCAGCGCACGAGCCAGATCATCCGTTTCTTCCACCTCAAAGACGGCCAGCATGCGGCGCGAATACGGTCCCGCAGGCTGCGCGATCTCCTCCGCTAAGGCATAGATTCCAGGTTGCTTAGGTACTAACAGGAGCCCAAAGCTGGACTCGCAACGAAACCAGCGTGACCAGTTCATCTCCATAAAACTCGCTCCAAAACACACTGCGCTGCCGCCACAGGCCAACCGGGCGGCAGCGGAAAGCTGCCACTTGTCAGGTGAAGATCACCGCGATCCTGTTTTGTTCCGGCCCACCTCGATGCCGGAGCTTTTGCCATCACGGGCCCCCATTTTTGTGTTTCATTCTTCTTGGGAGCCGAGATGGTCACCCTGAGTGTTGGAAAGTTACTCCCTCTATATTGGGCATGTCAAGATCTGAGCACAATATATTGTACTTTATTTTCAGATGCCTCGCATCCGCCCTAAGTTCCTGCATTTTCCGTGTTTTACCGGCGTTTTCCGGTGTTTTAGGGTGTTCTACCCTGGTTACACCTCGGTTACATAAGGTCAATGAGGGTCAGGTCACGAACACAAGTCGCGCGCTTTCTCGGGCTTCTTCCGATGTTCGATGAAGGGGCTGGAAGAAAAACAACGGGCATCGAGCTCAGCCGCGACCAACGATGATTCGAGGCTACGCGCGACCTACACACGAGTCAATGCCGCAGAGTTGTGCAGACTTTGTGGACGAATGTGGAAGACGTGGATTGAATTCGCTCGTCCCGCAAGGCGAGCTACTCATAGGGTGATGGTGGACAACGTCAAAGGGTTCAAGTCCTTACCGTCCTCTGGGTCGTTCGCGGCATGGCTCCCACGCACTCCGCGATTAAGAGTTAGTTAACCTCGTGCTCACAACATCGAATTGTAGCGACGGAGTGGGAGCGTGTCGCGCCTACGGCGCTTGATCTTTCGCGGGCTTCGCGTTGATTCGCGGCCCCATCCCAAAGTGCACTCTTCAGATCACGCGCGATCACCCGATCACGGCGATCACCCGATTGCGTATGCGACCAAAATGCCGGGCAGCAGTTAGTGGCTTCATGAACGGCGCTCTTGGTGCGGTGACCCGGCTGATTGCTGAATGCTATTTGAACCTCTTCAACCCTTCGCTAATGATCTTCCTGGCCGCATCCACGCCGTTCCAGCCGGCGATTTCGGTCTCCTTGCCTTCGAGGTTCTTGTAGATAGAAAAGAAGTGTTCGATCTCCCGTAAAGTGTGCTCGAACACCTGCGAACAGTCCTTGACTTCCCGATACAGCGGATCGCTTTCCGCTACGGCCAGAATCTTTTCATCACCTTCGCCCTGGTCGATCATGCGCAGCACGCCGATCGGGCGAACCTCTATCAGACACCCGGGAAAGCTCGGCGCCTCGACTAGGACGAGCACGTCGAGCGGATCGCCATCCATGCCGAGCGTGCACGGGATGAAGCCGTAATCTCCCGGGTAATGCACCGGCGAAAACAGGGTCCGGTCGAGACGAAACACGTGAAGCTGCTTGTCATACTCGTATTTATTAACCGAATCCTTGGGAATCTCAATGACGGCATTGACCAAACTGGGTGCGCCGTCACCGGCTGGAAGTCGCGTGTAGTCTAGCATTTGTTGCCTTCCCATTTACCTTGGGCGGTCAACTTAAAAAAAGCGGTTTCAGAGTTGTTGTATTCCATACAACCGACGACTGTGTCATTTCGAAGCCGCAGGCGAGAAATCGGCTCCGCCCAAAGCCCAGCGGGAGCAGATCCTTCGGCTACGCCTCAGAGCCTGTCCTGAGGTGGTAGCCGAAGGAATGACACTCCCTTTCTGCCTTGCTGTTGGTATACACCATCTCTGGAACTAAAATAGGGGCCAAAGACCTTTCGGAAATACCCGCTGCCGGGCAAGAACACCATCCTTTCTACCGATACATCAGCCAGATGTGGTTTCCAGCCCGGCGGTTGCGTTCGCTGGCGAGGAAGTTTACCGCGCGGAAGGTGCAGCTTGCATCGTAATAAAAACTTGGACTGCGCTTGCAGGCGAGGGACGCCGCCGGCAGCGCGTTTTAAATCAGCTCGAGATTATCCTTGGCAACCGCGCAAGCTTCTGCGACGTCTATTCACGACGGGGCACATAATCCGGCACGGCTTCCGCGGCTGCGTGAAAGATTAAGAAATCGCGCGGCCAGCAATCGCCAGAATCAAGTTCCCAATTCGCCGAGATTCATTTAGTTTGGTGCCCCTGAGGGCCGTCATCCATGCGCCGCGTCTTGGCATTTGCGCTACTTCTATTTTCGTATTGGGCCATCGGGCAGAACTGCACCAGCTACACAGTGGTCGCTGCTTTAGACCACAAAACACTGGATGATATTCAGAACCTCAAGGCTGAGGATTTTGTCGCTAAGGTCGGTAACCACCCGGCTCCAGTGGTGAGTGTCACCGAGGACTTCCACAACCGCGTTCTGGTGCTTCTGGAGATCGATGGCACCAAGAGCGATCGGATCGAAGAGGTTGTAAGCCTGGCAACGCGGCTGGCACGCCAGGCGCCGGACGGAAAGCCCTTAGCATTCGGTATTTTCGCAAAACGGTCACTGTTTACGAAAAGTTTCAACACAGATTCCCGGTCGCGCGCCGCGGAAATCAGCGCAGTGGTTGAGGACGCGCCGACGTTGGGCAAGCGCGTTGCTCTTTACGACGCGCTGCACAACGCCCTGGCCGTCTTCGGACCTCACCAGCCTGGCGACACCATCCTGTTGATCGGAGACGGATTCGACGACGTCAGCGAGCATGCCAGCAGTGGGATTGAGAAGGAGTTCGCGGCCAAAGGAACGCGCCTTCTGGTCGAGCTGCGCCAGCAGCCGAGCCACGTCACCGGCAATTTCATGTGGAGGCCTCCGGAGCATGACCGGGAAATCCTGGAGCGGATGAGCCTACGGAGCGGTGGCGCTTATACAATGTTCAGCGCGTATCTGTTCAGCTTTCCCTGGAGAGGTTACATGCTGGGCGTCAGCATCCCCGATGATTCTCACCGGTCGCACAAATGGAAGTTGCGCCTGGGAGAAGCCGTAACTCTGGCCCACAAGCGACCCAACCTTTACTATCCCGAACGACTGCCGAGCTGCGCCAGTACGGTCGCCGACGCGCGCTAAGCCGTTTTTCATGGATGTTCTAGACTGCTGTTACACTGAGCGTGTCATTCCGATCCCGCGAAGCGGGAGAGGAATCGGCTTCGCCTTTTCATTAGTGCACGAACAGCTGCAGGAGCAGATCCCTCACCCGAGGTTCGGGATGACACATCAAGGACCCGCCGTAGCTTACAGCATTACGAAAACGCTCTCAGCAGGAACGCGCTCCGGGAACAGAGCGCGTGGTTGTGTCGTTGATTTGAAATTTCAAATTTTAAGTTTCAAAATCCTTGGCTACTTCTTTTCTTTGTCTTCTTCTCCACCCTGGTCGGTGGAAGGAGCTGCCTGTTGTTCTTCCATCTGTTTGCGGATTTCTTCCTGACGCTTGGCGCGGGCGTCGGCTCTCTTCGCGCGCTTGGCCTCGATGACCTTCTCGCTGCCGACCAGCTCTATGAAGCACGTTTCGGCGCCGTCGCCCGTGCGCCATCCTTTGTGGATGATGCGCAGGTAGCCTCCGTTACGATCGCCGAAGCGTGGGGCAACCTGATCGAACAAGCGGTCCACGGATTCGCGTGTCATCAGATAACCCAGAGCAATCCGCCGCGAAGCCAGGTCACCTTTCTTGCCCAGCGTGATCATCTTTTCCACGTGCGGGCGCATGGCCTTGGCCTTGGTGGGAGTGGTTTCGATGCGCTCTTCCATAATCAGTGACGTCACCAGGTTGCGCAGCAGCGCGCGCCGATGGCTGGTGTTACGTCCTAACTTCTTCGTTGCAATGCGATGACGCATGGTACGTGTCCTTAACGAGAATGTCTGCGGTTGTTGAGAGCTGCTAGCCGCTAGCTGCTAATCCAAAGCACTTAGCCGTTAGCACTTAGCCTTTGGCTCTTGGCATTTGGCTCTTAGCCCTTGCAGGCTTGTGCAAACTTCGATTCTCGGGAGATAGATTCTTCGGGTTTTCCGATCACCCGATGACCCGATCTCCCGATCTTCCTGACCAGATCACCAGATCACCCGATGATCCGATCTCCCGATCTCCTAGAACTCTTGCCCTTCGCCTTCGCCGTCTCCGCCAACCGGCACGCTTGCGGGCGGCAGTTGGCTGGTGGGACCGGGAACGGCGTTGCCTTGCTCGTCGATCCTCATGCCCAGCGAGAGTCCCATGGAGGCAAGGATTTCCTTGATCTCATTGAGCGACTTGCGGCCGAAGTTCTTGGTCTTGAGCATTTCGGCTTCGGTCTTCTGCACCAGCTCGCCGATGGTCTGGATATTCGCGTTCTTCAGGCAGTTGTAACTGCGTACGGAAAGCTCCAGCTCTTCCACCGAGCGGTTTAGATTCTCATTCTTGATCCGCGGCTTGTCTTCGCCACGGGCTTCAGTCTCAAGCTCCTCTTCAAAGTTGATGAAGATGGTCATGTGGTCCTTAAGCAGCTTCGCCGCCAGACCCAGCGCGTCGGCCGGAGCGATGGAGCCGTTGGTCCAGATCTCGATATCGAGCTTGTCGTAATCGGTGATCTGGCCCAGCCGGGCGGCCTCAACGGTGTAATTGCACTTGCGCACCGGCGAGTGAACCGAGTCGATGGGAATAAAGCCGAGGCCCAGGTCCTCATCAAAGTTCTTGTCGGCGGCAACGTAGCCGCGACCGCGCTTCAGGCGCATCTCCATGTCCAGCTTACCGCCTTCAGACACCCGGGCGATGTGAACATTCTTGTCCAGGATCTCGACGTCGCCATCCGCCTCGATCATGCCGGAAGTGATGTCGCCGGGCTGATCGGTCTTGAGATAGATGGTTTTCGGGCCGTCGCCGTTGAGCTTAAAGGGGACCTGCTTCAGGTTGAGGATGATGTCGGTGGCATCTTCCACGATGCCAGGGATGGATTGAAACTCGTGCAGCACGCCTTCAATGCGAACCGCCGTGACGGCTGCGCCTTCAATAGAAGACAGCAGCACGCGCCGCAAGGCGTTGCCGATGGTGGTACCGAACCCTCTTTCGAACGGCTGCGCGTAAAAGCGGCCGTACTTGTCGGTTATTGTCTCGGTGTCGGTCGCGAGACGCTTGGGCTTCTGAAAACCTCTCCAAAGAACCATTTTCTTTTTCCTTTCAATTCCGCTCCGATGGGCTCAGGCGCTCCGTAGCGTGCATGGCTGTTCTGGTGCGGGCAATTGGGCCAAAAGCAAATAGCAATTGGCAATTAGCACAACCGGCTGAGATTTTAAATTTCAAATCGGGTTACTTCGAATACAACTCTACGATTAACTGTTCATTCACTGGCGCATTGATGTCTTCGCGCTTGGGTAGAGCCAGCACGCGGCCTTTCAAGTTTTCACGATCCACTTCCAGCCAGCCGACCACGGGTTGATGGCTGGAAAACTCGCGCGCGCCTTCGATCACGGTGAATTTCTTGGCTTTGTCGCGAACCTGAATCTCGTCTCCGGCGCTGACCTGGAAGGATGGGATGTTCACGCGATGGCCGTTCACGTCGATGTGCCCGTGGCGGACGATCTGCCGCGCCTGGCGCCGCGACGTGGCGAATCCCAGGCGGTAGATCACGTTGTCCAAACGCCGCTCCAGCTGTTGCAGGAGCAGCTCGCCGGTCACACCGGGCTTACGCGCGGCTTTTTCGAAATAATTACGGAACTGGTTTTCCAGCGTGAAGTACATGCGCTTGGTCTTCTGCTTCTCGCGGAGCTGAAGGCCATAACCCACGACTTTCGCTTTGCGGTCTTTGCCATGCTGGCCGGGAGCGAAGTTACGTTTTTCCACGGGGCACTTATCGGTAAAACACTTGGACCCCTTGAGGAACAACTTCATGCCTTCGCGACGGCAAAGGCGGCAAACTGCACCTTTATATCGAGCCAATTTTTATCTCCTTACTTCGGTTGTCGATCGGTTTACGGGGTGGCTGCCCTTTCTTCCCGATCCGGTTAAACATTGGTGAATTGCGATTTGTGATTTGTGATTCCTGAAATCACCAATCGCAAATCACAAATCTCAGACCCGCCTTCTCTTCGGCGGCCGGCATCCGTTGTGGGGAATGGGCGTAACGTCCTTAATCGACTTCACTTCCAGACCAGCAGCTGCCAGAGCACGGATCGCCGATTCGCGGCCCGAACCTGGACCGTTGACCCGCACTTCCAGCGTGCGGACACCGTGATCGCGCGCCTGGTTGGCGGCGTTCATGGCTGCCTGCTGAGCGGCAAACGGCGTTCCCTTGCGCGAACCGCGGAACCCCAGCGACCCCGAGCTCTTCCAGGCCAGCGTCCGCCCCTCACCATCGGTGATGGTCACGAGCGTGTTGTTGAAGGACGCTTGAATGTACGCGATGCCGTGCGGAACATTCTTGCGTTCCTTCTTTTTAAAAACCTTCTTTTTGCCTTTCGCCGGGGCGGCGCCGCCTGCGGCCGGTGTTGCTGCTGCTTTTGCCATGTGTATCCTTCTGAACGCTCTCTTTAGGACGAACGATTTCGCCGGTTCATTCCGTCAGTTTGGTTCCCAACCTGGCTACTAGCTACGTCTTGGCTGCGGCTTTCTTCTTGTTCGCGACCGTGCCTTTACGCGGTCCTTTGCGCGTGCGCGCGTTGGTGTGCGTGCGCTGGCCGCGGACCGGCAGGTTACGGCGATGCCGGAATCCGCGATACGAACCGATTTCGATCAGCCGCTTGATGTGCATGGAGGTGTCCTTGCGCAGATCACCTTCCACATCGCCTTCAGCCTCGATCGCCTGGCGGATGCGGTTGACCTCGTCTTCGTTCAGGTCCTGCACTTTCTTCATCGTCTCCACCTTGGCAATGCCCAAGAGCCGCTTGGAGCGCGCGTTCCCGATGCCGTAGATGTACGTCAACGCGATGTCCACGTGCTTGTTGCGCGGAAGATCGACGCCTGCAATACGAGCCATGTTTTCTCCTTGTCACTTTCCCCAGATCGGTTTGCAGCCTGGCTGAGGCGAACATTCCGATCGGTTTAGCAATTTGTGATTTGCGATTTGTGATTGCCCGTGCTGAAGCTTACAAATCGCAAACCACCAATCACAAATCACCAATTACCCTTGTCTTTGTTTGTGTTTCGCATTCTCGCAGATCACCCGCACCACACCCTTGCGGTGCACGATCTTGCACTTATCACAAATCTTCTTTACTGATGCCCGAACCTTCATGAATTTGTCCTTCTCAAATCCGCTGCTTGCTGCGGGAAATTTCAAATTGAAAATTTGAAATTTAAAATTCCTTCGGTGGTGCTAATCACTTATATCTGTAAACGATTCGTCCCCGCGTAAGGTCGTAAGGCGAAAGTTCCACCGCTACCTTATCCCCGGGAAGTATGCGGATAAAATTCTTGCGCATTCTGCCGGATACGTGCGCGAGCACTTGATGCTTGTTGTCCAGTTCCACCCGGAACATGGCATTGGGCAGCGGCTCAATCACCGTTGCCATCACCTCTATCGCGTCCTCTTTGCTCACTCAGCTCCTTGGCTAGCTGCTAGCCTCTAGCCGCTAGCTTCTAGCGAAATCCTCTAAAGCCCATGCCCATAGTATGATCACTGCCCTTACCAAAGGCGTGTTTCAAAAAAAATGCCTTCGGAGTCTAACGCACCATGCTCGACAGGGGCTAAAGCCCACAATTTTATTGCTCTTTACGGCACGACTAAAGTCATGCCCTGTTACGAATCAATCTTTCCACACGCGCTCTAAGACGCTAGCAGCTAGTAGCTAGCGGCTATTCTGTCAACACCCGTGGGCCATTTCGCGTGACTGCCACTGTGTGTTCGAAGTGGGCGCTGTAGCTGCCATCTTCGGTCACAGCCGTCCACTTATCTTCGAGCACGCGTGTGCCTGGTTTGCCGATATTCACCATCGGCTCAATCGCCAGAACCATGCCTTCGCGCAATCTCGTTCCGTGCCCGCGGACACCGTAATTCGGCACCTGCGGCTCCTCGTGCATGCGCGTCCCGATACCGTGTCCAACAAACTCGCGAACCACACTGAAGCCGTTGGCTTCGACGTACTCCTGAACCGCCGCGCCAATATCGCCTACGGTCTTGCCTAACTTGACTTCCGCGATCGCTTTGCGCAGCGAAACTTCAGTTACTTCCAGCAGTTTCTTCAGCTCCGGCGCCAGCGTATGACCTACCGGCACCGTCAGCGCCGAATCGGAGTAGTAGCCGTCAAGCACTACGCCGCAGTCAATCGATAAAATGTCGCCTTCCTTCAGGATTCTCTTCTCTGAAGGAATGCCGTGAATAATCTCGTTGTTCACCGACGTGCACAGCACGCAGGGATAATCGTAGTATCCCTTGAACGCGGGCTTCGCGCCCGATTCGCGGATCTTCTCGTCCGCGACGCGTTCCAGATCCATGGTGGAAACGCCCGGCGCGACCATAGCTTTTACCGTATTCAACACCTGGCGCAGGATGATCCCGCTGCGCCGCATCTTATCCAGCTCCGCATGTGACTTGCAGTTGATCATCGTCTTTCGGCCGCGACCGACCCTTCGATGACAGCAAGGGCTTCCGCGGTCACTTGTTCGACCGGAAGCTCTCCATCCAATTCGCGCAGGCGCCCTTGCCGGCGATAGTAGTCCACCAGCGGCAAGGTCTGGCTCTTATACTCATTAAGACGCTTGGAAATAACTTCTTCCTTGTCGTCTTTCCGCTGCACTAGTTGGCTGCCGCAGAAATCACACACGCCTTCTTTTTGGGGAGGCTGGAAATGGATGTTATAAATCCTGCCGTCGACAGGACAAGAACGGCGGCCCGTAAGCCGTTGCACTAATTGATTATAACTGACCTCGACCTTGATCACAACCGGCGGCAGCGCACGTCCGGCGAACTTTCGCGAAGTCAAATATTGGTCCAGCCACTCAGCCTGCTTCACCGTCCGCGGAAATCCATCCAGGATAAAGCCACGATCACAATCTCGCTGACTCAGACGATCCGCGACCATAGCCTGGACCAGATCGTCCGGCACCAAAGCTCCGGACTTCATGATCGGATCAGCCTTCCGGCCCAACTCTGTGGCCCGGGAGACGTTGTCCCGCAGGATGTCTCCTGTGGAGATCTGGGGGATGCCGTAGCGCTGCGAGAGCAGCTTAGCCTGTGTGCCTTTGCCTGCGCCCGGGGCTCCCAGAAGAATCACAGGACCCACGGCGGGAATCTGGCTCGCAGCTATGTTGGTAACGGTATTGGCCGACATCGAGCTTACCAGAGCTTCCCTCTTCCCTTGATGCGGCCGCTGCGCGAGGTGAAGCCCTCATAATGGCGCATCACCAGCTGCGATTCGATCTGGTTCACGGTATCCATGGCCACGCCGACCACGATCAACAACGAAGTGCCGCCAAAGTAAAAGTTCACGTTAAGACCGTTCAGAATCCAGCTGGGAAATCTCTCGAAGAACCGGCCCAACACGCCAGGCAGGTGGTTCAGATGGATTCCCGCGATCATCCACTCGGGGATGAGCGAGATCGTAATCAGATAGAGCGCGCCGACCAGAGTGACTCGCGTCAATACTTCATTGATGTAGTCACGAGTACGATGGCCGGGCCGGATGCCGGGAATGAACCCGCCATACTTGCGCATGTTGTCGGCTACGTCCGAAGGATTGAAGACGATCGACACATAGAAGTAAGCAAAGAAGATGATGCCGAGACAGTAGAGCGCCGTGTACAACGGCTCGCCCCACTTCAGCGCTTCGAGCAACCGGCCGAAGTAACGATACAGGCTGCCTCCCGGCTGCAACGCTTGCGAATAAGCAAACATCTGGGGAATGCTCAACAGAGAAGACGCGAAGATCACCGGCATCACCCCGCCGGAGTTAACGCGCAAGGGAAGGTGCGTGGCCTGCCCGCCCATGATGCGGCGCCCCACAACGCGCTTGGCGTACTGCACGGGGATGCGGCGCTCCGAGCGCTCCATGAACACGATGAAAGCCACCACAGCGATCATTACGATGACCAGCATGACCATCGCCGGAATCGTGTACGTGCCCCACTGCTGCGTTTTGGCCTTGTGCAGCAGATCCCACACCGCGCGAGGCAGCCCCACGACGATGCCGGCGAAGATCAGCAGCGACATGCCGTTACCGATACCGCGCTCAGTGATCTGCTCGCCCAGCCACATGATAAAGATGCTGCCGGAAGTGAGCGTGATCATGGTCATCAGCCGGAAGCCCCATCCGGGATTCAGGACCACGCCCTGACGCTCCAGGGTGATGGCAATGCCTATACTCTGCACGATTGAAAGCAGCAGGGTTAAATAACGTGTCCACTGGGTGATCTTTCTGCGCCCTATCTCGCCCTCTTTCTGCAAGCGCGCCAGCGGCTCATAGACCACGGTCAGCAGCTGCAGAATAATGGACGAGGTGATATAGGGCATGATGCCCAGAGCAAAGATCGTGAGCTTGCGAAGATTGCCGCCGCTGAACAGATCGTAAAAGTTGAGCAGGCTGCCCCCGGAAGCAAAACTCGCTGCCAGCTTGTCGGTATCAACGCCGGGCGTGGGAATGTGCGAACCCAGGCGGTACACAGCCAGCATCGCCAGCGTGAATAACACACGCCTGCGCAGGTCCGGTACACGGAAGATGTTCGCCAGTTTTTCGAAGACTTTCAAGTTTCCAGCCATGGCTGTCACTTCTTCCTGGATTTGGTCTCTTGCTTCGGTTGTTTCGTTTCAGGCGCCGGAGTTGCCTCCCCAATGACTTCTGCTTTGCCCCCAGCCTTGGTGATCTTCTCCTGCGCCGACTTCGAAAACTTGTGAGCCTGCACGTGCAATGCGGACTTCAGTTCACCATCGCCCAGAATCTTGATCAGGTCGTTCTTTCCCGCGAGTCCGCTCTTGACCATCATTTCCGGAGTGATGTTCTTCTCCCCCAGCCCAGCCAGACGATCGAGATTCACGATCTGGTACTCGGTGCGGAAGATGTTGGTGAAGCCGCGCTTAGGCAAGCGGCGATGCAACGGCATCTGACCGCCTTCAAAGCCACGCAGCAGGCGTGAACCTGACCGCGATCGTTGCCCTTTGTGTCCACGGGTCGAGGTTTTGCCCATACCGCTACCCATGCCGCGTCCTACGCGCTTGCGATTAGCCGTGGCTCCTTTGGGAGGCCGTAATGTTGAAAGATTCGTTGGCACTGTGTGTTTCCCTTTGTCGCAGCCAGGCAGCTCCATTCTAGTCGTCCTGGCTACTCGGTTGCCCTGGTTTCGCAATCGGGTGATCGGGAGATCTGAAATCCGATCACCCGATGAACCGATCACTCGATCACCCGATATTCAACTATTCCACCACCTGAACAAGGTGTGGAACTTTGGCAATCATGCCCCTGATCGATGGCGTGTCTTCGCGCTCGATCACTTGGTTCAGCCGGGTAAAGCCCAGCCCCTTGATCACCAGTTTATGTTTTACCGGCGTACAGATCTTGGAGCGGACGTACTGGATCTTCATTTTCTTTTTCACTGCCGTCATGGCCTAGAGCTCCTGCACGGCCTTGCCGCGCATGGTCGCGACTTCTTGCCTGTCGCGGAGTTTGTTGAGCGCGTCAAAGGTAGCTTTGATTACGTTGTGCGGGTTAGCGGTCCCAATGGACTTGGTGAGCACGTTCTGCACGCCCACCGAGGTCATCACCGCGCGCACCGCGCCGCCGGCGATCACTCCGGTTCCTTCCGGCGCCGGCTTCAGCAGCACCATGCCCGAACCAAACCGTCCCAGCACGGTGTGCGGGATGGAGTTCCGGGTAAGGTTAACCTTCACCAGGTTTTTCTTGGCCGATTCAATGCCCTTGCGGATGGCTTGCGGCACTTCCTTGGCCTTTCCTGAACCGTAGCCGACCACGCCTGCGCCAGGATCGCCCACCACGACCAGCGCCGCGAATGACATGTTCTTGCCGCCTTTGACCACCTTGGTTACGCGGTTGATGGCCACTACCTGGTCTTTCAGCTGATAGCTGCCTGCGTCAAGCTTCTTCTTGATTGCTGTCGCCATGCGTTAGAACTCCAGACCTGCTTCGCGGGCCGCTTCGGCCAGCGCCTTGATACGTCCGTGGTAAAGATATCCGCCACGGTCAAACACGACCTTCTTGATGCCCTTTTGCTTGGCCCGCTCGGCAATCGTCTTGCCGACTTCCTTCGCGCTGGCCACGTTGCCGCCGGTTTTCTTGCCGCCCTGGTTTGCACCCTTCGCCCGTCCTTGAGTGGTGCTGGCCGCGGCGAGTGTCTTGCCCGATACGTCGTCAATCACCTGCGCATAAATATGGTTGAGCGATCTGTAGACGTTAAGCCTCGGCCGCTCCGCCGACCCCTGCATTCTCTGCCGCAGACGCTGGTGAATCCGCCGGCGAGTTTTGTCTTTTGAAATCTCTGGAATCATTTCTTGTCCCTTTGCTTCGTATAGCTCACAGCTACACGATCAAAACTTGTTCTCCCGATCACCCGATGACCCGATCACCAGATCATCCGATTGTGAGATCCTTCGCGACTTAGGTCGCTCAGGATGACCGCTGCGGGCTCAGACGCCCGCAAAACGCGGTCATTTGGCTCCTGTCTTTCCAACTTTCTTCTTCAATCTCTCACCGAGGTAGCGGACGCCTTTCTGCTTGTAGGGATCCGGCGGACGCAGGCCGCGCATCTCCGCGGCTACCTGGCCGACTTTTTGACGATCGATCCCGGTCACGACCAACCGCGTCTGCTTGGGATCGATGGCGACAGTGATGCCTGAAGGCAGCGGGTACTCGATCGGATGTGAGTAGCCCAGCGTGAACACGACGGTGTTCTTGCCCTTCAACTCAGCGCGATAGCCGATGCCCACGATCTCGAGTTCCTTGGTCCAGCCCTTGGTCACGCCTTCTACGGCGTTGTTGACCAGCGCGCGTGCCAGGCCATGCACCGCAGCGCGGTCCTCGCTCTCGCGCGTGACCTGGATGTGACCGTCGGCAGTCGCGAGTTTCACGCCGGCAGGAAGATGCGTCTGCACCTGACCCTTGGGTCCCTGGACGGTGACGGTGTTGTCCTTCACTTCAAATTTCACTCCCTGGGGGAGCGGGATCGGTTTTTTTCCGATGCGGGACATGGTTCAAATCCTTTTCTTCGGTGAGTCTCTCGAAGCTGTTGATGGCGTCGAGTTCCACGACCGTCTCGCCGTTGGCCCTTAGCCATTGGCCTTTAGCCAAACCTTATTGTTTCTTACCTCAATCCATTTCTTGGTCAACAAACGCTGTGCGCATCTCGCGGCTCAAGCCAATGGCCAAAGGCTAATGGCCATGAGCCGCGCGCCAACGGCGCGCTACCACACTTCGCAGAGAACTTCTCCGCCCACGCCTTCTTTGCGTGCCTGGCGGCCGGTCATCACTCCCTTGGGAGTGGTGAGAATGTTGATGCCCAGCCCTCCCAGCACACGAGGGATTTCGTTGCGACTGACGTACACGCGGCAGCCGGGACGCGAAATGCGCTCCAAATTCGAGATCGCCGCAGCATTGTCGGCTCCGTACTTCAGATAGATCCTCAGGACCTTTCTGCCCTCTTCTTCTGTCGCCTTGAAATTGGCGATGTAACCTTCTTCTTTCAGAATGCGCGCGATCTCCTGCTTCAAGCGTGAAGCCGGAATATCGAGCTTCTGGTGACGCGCGTGTATTGAATTGCGGATGCGCGCCAGCAAATCTGCGACCGGATCGGTCAAACTCATCTTTGTTTCTCTCCTCTTATCGTCACGCGTTTGCCCCGGCCGCACCGGGGAACCTGCCGTGACGTACTACCAGCCGTTAGCAATTAGCTTGTCCATTGCGGGTGAATCACTGCCACTCGAGCTAAGTGCATTGGCTAATTGCTAATTGCCAATTGCTATTTGCTCTACCAACTCGATTTCGACACCCCAGGCACTTCGCCCTTGAGCGCCAGCCCACGGAAGCACAGACGGCAGATACCGAACTTGCGCAGGTAGGCGCGCGGCCGGCCGCAGATGGAACAGCGGTTGCGGTGCTGGGTCGAAAACTTGGGTTTCTTGTTCGTCTTGGCAATCTTTGCTGTTGTCGCCATATCCTTAAGCAAATAGCAATTGGCAGTTGGCAATTAGCTTGATTCTTCTTGCATCAGTCACACTCGCCAGTATCCAATTCCTGCTTGCTTCAACCTTTCCAATATCCGGATTTTTCGTTCAATTGAGCCAACTTGCAGCTATCATGCTCAAGCTAATTGCTATTTGCTATTTGCTGATTGCTTCCCTAAACGGCATCCCCAAATGCTTCAGCAACGCCCGCGCCTGGTTGTCATCCCGCGCGGTAGTCACGATGGTCACGTTCATGCCCTTCAGCTTGTCGACCTTCGCATAGTCGATCTCCGGGAAGATCAGCTGGTCACGCAGGCCGAGCGTGTAATTGCCGCGACCGTCGAACGACTTGGTCGAGACGCCGCGGAAGTCGCGCACACGCGGCAATGCGATGTTGATCAGCCGGTCCATGAACTCGTACATACGGTCGCCCCGCAAGGTGACCATGGCGCCAATGGGCATGCCCGCCCGCACCTTGAAGGCCGCAATCGATTTTTTAGCCTTCGTGATCACCGGTCTCTGTCCGGTGATATGGCCCAGGTCGTTGGCCAAGGGGTCCAGCATCTTGCTGTTCTGCGTGGCTTCGCCTATGCCCATGTTGACCACAACTTTATGGAGCCGCGGCACCGCCATTGGATTGGTGACGCCCAATTCTTTGGCCAGCGCTGGAGCAATCTCCTTGCTGAACCTTTCCCGCAATCTTGCTTTGGTCTTTTGTCCTGCCATGATTCGTCAGTTTCCTTTTCCACGGTTTCGGAGTGATTACCGGTTCGTGGGATGTTCAGTTTTAGCCGCTAGCTTCTAGCTGCTAGCTCCTAGCCCTAAATGCAAACCTTTCAATTCCGCAAACTGCATCGCTCCCAACTCGCCGCCAGCACCCATCTCCTAGTAGCTAGCAGCTAGAAGCTATTTTTTGTCCATTGGTCCGTCGCACCGATGACAGATACGCACATGACGGCTACCCTGCAATTTGTGCCGCACTCGCGACGGCCGCGTGCAGCTCGGGCAAACCACCATCACATTCGAGATCGCCAGCGGCGACTCCTGTTCCGCGATCCCACCCTTGATATTTTTCTGCGGGTTGGGACGGACGTTCTTCTTCACCATCATCACGTGCTCCACCAGGACCTTGCCCTTGACGGGAAAAACACGCAGCACCCGGCCGGTCTTGCCTTTGTCGCGGCCGGTGATGACCTTCACCTGGTCATTGCGCTTTATATCAAGTCGAATATGCATCTTCAGCCTTCAGCAATCTATCGTTGCCCGTTCGCTTTACAGCACTTCGGGCGCGAGGGAAACAATCTTCAAAAACTTCTTTTCGCGGAGCTCGCGTGCCACCGGACCGAACACGCGAGTTCCGACCGGCTCACCGGTCTCGTTGATCAAGACCGCTGCATTCTGGTCAAAGCGGATGTAGGTCCCGTCGCGCCGGCGATGCTCTTTGCGCTGGCGCACGATCACGCACTTGACCACGGTACCCTTCTTCGCGGTTCCGTCCGGCGCGGCTTCTTTCACCGCGGCCGTGACCACATCGCCCAGGCCGGCGTTCAAACCGGTGTGCCCGCCCAAGGGCAGGATCATCTGCAGCCGGCGCGCGCCGCTGTTATCGGCCACGTCGAGGATGGATCTCATCATGACTGCCATGGTTCTTGTCTCCACGTGGACGGCGCTCACGCCGTCCTGCTAATCTTGCAAGCTCTTTCGCTTCAATCTTCAGCCTTTAGCTCTTAGCCTTTAGCTCTTAGCCTTTAGCCAAAACTTGCCTAGCCCCGACAAGGCAAAAGCTAATTGCCAATTGCTAATTGCTAACTGCTGCTTCCTCGCCCGCCACCAGCTTCGCCCGCTGGATAATGTTCTTCAGCCGCCAGCGCTTCAACTTGGATATGGGCCGGGTCTCTTCGATCTCCACGAAATCGCCGACGCGCGCGGCGTTGGTCTCGTCATGCGCATAGAACTTCTTGTTCTTGGCGATGACCCGCTTGTACAGCGGATGCGCCTTCTTCATGATGACCTCGATCACGATGGTCTTGCTCATCTTGGTCGAGACCACCTGGCCGATCTTGGTGGCGCGACGGCTCTGTTTTGTTGGTGTCTCTGCCATTTACCTCTTCCTCGCGTGGCTTGTAGCTGTCTTTGTCTTTTTCTTGTTCTGGGCCTTGGCCTTTGCTCTCGCGGCCGGCTTGGTTTTCGCCGCATGCGCGGTCTTGGCAACCACAGGCTCGGTCGCTTCCGCTCCCGCCGTCTCCGGTTTCGCGGCAGCGTGCAACTGATGCACGATGCCCAGCTGCTTTTCCCGCATCACGGTGTGAATACGGGCGACATCTTTGCGCAGGCCACGAATTTTGTTGAGGCTCTCGGTCTGTCCCATTTTGAGCTGGAACTTCAACCGGAAGAGCTGATCGTTCAGCTCGCGCTGCTGGTGCACCAGTTCAGCGTCGGTCAGATTTCTAAGTTTCTCTGCATCCATATTTTTCTCTTCGCGGATTCAGTTCCGCTCTCGGCCCTTGGCCTTTAGCTTTTAGCCTTTAGCCCAACCTGCATCCCCTTCCGAGTCAAAGCTAATTACTAATGGCTAATTGCTAAGTACTGCCTTCACGCATCGTGCCGCGCAACAAACTTCGTCTTCAGCCCCAGCTTATGCGACGCCAGACGCATGGCTTCCATCGCGTCGGTGCGGCTCACGCCTTCCATCTCAAACAGCACCTTGCCGGGACGGACCACAGCGACCCAGTGATCCGGCGCGCCTTTGCCCTTACCCATTCGAGTTTCGGCCGGCTTCTTGGTCACCGGTTTGTCCGGGAACAGCCGCAGCCAGATTTTCCCTCCGCGTTTGACGAAGCGGGTCATGGCCACGCGGCTGGCTTCGATCTGACGATCCGTAATCCAGCCCGGCTCCATCACTTTCAAACCGTAATCTCCAAAGGCAAGCTCGCCGCCGCGCCAGGCTTTGCCCCGCATGCGACCGCGCTGCTGCTTGCGGTACTTAACTTTTTTCGGCATTAACATAACGTCGAGTCCTTGTACTCACTGACAGCTTGCTCGGGTACTTGGCCCTTGGTACTTGGCTCAATCCCGGATTGCGGCCCCTACTGTCCTGCCAATCACCAAACACCAAACTACCAACTACCGCTCTTCAAAATGCTCCCACGCCCGCCGGCTGTCTCTGCTCCGACGCGCGCTTCTTCGCCGGCAAGATGTCGCCACGGTAGATCCAACACTTCACCCCGATCACGCCGTAGGTGGTGCGGGCTTCAGAAAAACCGTAGTCGATATCGGCGCGCAGCGTGTGCAGCGGCAAACGTCCCTGCAGGTACCATTCCGAGCGCGCGATTTCGTTGCCGTTCAGCCGGCCGGAGACACGCACCTTGATTCCTTTACAGCCGAAGCGCAGCGCCGAATCCACCGACTTGCGCATCGCCCGGCGGAAGCCCACGCGCTTTTCCAGTTGCAGCGCGATCGCCTCCGAAACCAGCTGCGCATCGAGCTCCGGCTTGTGCACTTCCTGGATGTCGATGAACACTTCCCGCGAGGTCCGCTTCTGTACCTCTTGCTTCAGCTTGTCAATCTCCGCGCCCTTGCGCCCGATGATGATGCCCGGACGCGCTGTGCGGATGATGATGCGCAACTTGTTGCCCGGACGCTCGATCTCCACCGAGCTGATACCCGCGGACTTGAGCTTCTCCTTCAGCTCGCCCTTGAGCTTCACATCTTCGAGAAGCAGCTTGTCGTAGTCGCGCTCCACGAACCAGCGCGACCTCCACGGCTTGGTGTAGCCGAGGCGAAATCCGTATGGATGGACCTTCTGTCCCATAATTTCCTCATTGCGGGCGCGCTGCACGCGCCCTAAAAACCATTAACGGTATTTTGAAATTTGAAATTTAAAATTTAAAATTACCAACCACCTACTTCTACTTCGCAGCCACTTTTTTGTGCTTCGCTGCCGGCTTCTTCTTCGCGCCCGCAGTCTGCTTCTTTTTGCCCTTCGCGGGCGCAGTTGCGTGCTCTTCCCCTACTACCGTTGCCAGATCCTCGTGATCCGGAACACCTTTTTGTGCGAGCACGACTTCCAGGTGCGAAATCCGCCGCTGGTAGCGATAAGCACGGCCCATCGGGGCCGGACGAATACGCTTCATGCGTGGCCCGTCATTAGCCACAGCCGTCTTGACATAAAGCTTGTCCACATCGACGTCCATGCCTTTTTCCTGGCCCAGATAGTTCGCGTTCTCGACCGCCGAGCGCACCAACTGGAAGATCGCCGGAGCAATCCGCTTCTTGGTGAACTGCAGCGTGGTCAGCGCGTCTTCCACGCGCTTGCCTTTGATCAGATCCAGCACCAAGCGCGCCTTCTGCGGCGAGACGCGTGTGAAATTCGCTTTGGCTCTAAATTCCATCTCTGTTTTTCCTTAGCAGCTCTTAGCTTCTAGCCTCTAGCTGCTAGCTCCAAAATCAAACCCAATGTCCATGCCGGCCTTTGCGAGTAGCTAGCAGCTAGCGGCTACTTCTATGTTTTCGGCGCTGCAGGCGGCGCTGCCGGGGCGATGGCTCCCGGGCCTCCCGGAATGCCCGCGGGTCTGGCTGCGGCTTCCACCGCGGCCTTCACCGAGTGTCCTTTGAACTGGCGGGTGAAGGAGAACTCACCCAGTTTGTGTCCCACCATGTTCTCGGTGACGTACACCGGAATGAATTTTTTTCCGTTATGAACGGCAATGGTGTGTCCCACCATCTCCGGGGAGATCGTCGAACGGCGCGACCAGGTGCGAACGACCTTCTTGTCGCTCTTCTGGTTCATGTCTTCGATCCTCTTCAACAGGTGGCCGTCGATAAACGGGCCCTTCTTCAATGATCTTGCCATCTTCAAATCTCCTCAACCTTTTCGTTGTTCTTAGAGATCCTTCGGCTTCGCCTCAGGATGATCGCAGCAGGCTCCCGTTCGGCTTCGCCTCTCTCACGCCTGCCGAGCGCGATCATTTTTGTCTCCTGTTCACGATGAACTTGTCGGTGCGCTTGTTGTTACGCGTCTTGTAGCCACGCGTCGGTTGCCCCCAGGGCGTCACCGGATGGCGCCCGCCGGAGGTCTTGCCCTCCCCGCCGCCATGCGGATGGTCTACGGGGTTCATGGACACGCCGCGGTTCACCGGCTTCTTCCCCAGCCAGATGTTGCGGCCGGCCTTGCCGATCGAGATGTTTTCGTGGTCCACGTTGCCGATCTGCCCGATGGTCGCCATGCAATCGATCAGCACCTTCCGGGTCTCGCCGGAGGGCAACTTAACTAGAGCGTAGTCGCCTTCTTTGGCGACTAACTGGGCCGCGCCGCCGGCCGAGCGCACCATCTGGGCCCCCTTGCCTGGCTTGAGTTCGATGTTGTGCACTGTGGTGCCCGCGGGAATATTGCGCAGGGGCAACGCGTTGCCCACCAGGATGTCCGCCTCCGGGCCGCTCACAATTTTTTGCCCCACCTGCAAGCCCACCGGCTGCAGGATGTAGCGTTTTTCGCCGTCGTTGTATGCCACCAGCGCGATCCGCGCTGAGCGGTTGGGATCGTACTCGATCGATACCACGGTCGCGGGAACGCCGGACTTATCGCGCTTGAAATCAATCGCACGCAGCTTGCGCTTGTGCCCACCGCCGCGATGCCAGATAGTAATGTCGCCGGAATTGCGGCGGCCGCCGGTGCGCAGCTTGATCTTGGTCAGCGGCTTATGCGGCTTGTCCGTAGTGAGGTCATCGTTCGTCAGGGTGGTGATGAACCGCCGTGACGGCGTGATCGGTCTGTAAGTCTTGATTGCCATAAAAAATCAGCCTTTAGCAATTAGCAGTTAGCATTGTCTCGAAGCTGCTAGCTGACTGCTACTTCCAATTTCCACTTTCAAGCAATTCCGCCCTTGTGGCCGCCGAATCGCGCTGCCGATAGGCCTTCGCGCTTTAGCCACGAGCAAGCCGCTCAAGCGGTTTTCTAATTTTCACTTCAAGCGATTCGGCCCTTGCGGCCGCCGAATCGCGCTGCCGATAGGCCTTCGCGCTTTAGCCACGAGCAAGCCGCTCAAGCGGTTTTCTAATTTTCACTTCAAGCGATTTGGCCCTTGCGGCCGCCGAATCGCGCTGCTGAGAGGCCTTCGCGCTTTAGCCACGGGCAAGCCACTCAAGCGGTTTTCTAATTTTCACTTCAAGCGATTTGGCCCTTGCGGCCGCCGAATCGCGCTGCTGAGAGGCCTTCGCGCTTTAGCCACGGGCAAGCCACTCAAGCGGTTTTCTAATTAAAGATTCGCTGCGTACTCCGGCATCTTCTCGCCGGACTTCAGCTTCACGTACGCCTTCTTCCAGTCCGGACGGTAGCCGGCAAACTTACCCCGGCGACGTTCCTTGCCCTGGAAGTTCGCGGTGCGCACCGAATCTACCTTCACCTTGAAAATCTTCTGCACTGCTTCTTTCACTTCGGTCTTGGTGGCCTGGGCGGCGACTTCGAACACCAGGGTGCTCTGGCTCTCTTTGACGCCCAGCCCTTTTTCCGTGATCAGCGGCTTGCGAATGATCTGATACGCCGACTTCATTACGCGACCTCCGCTTTACGCTTGGGCGCAGAGGCCTTGAGCGAGTTCTGCAATCTCTCCAGCGCTGCCTGGGCGAAAATCGCCGTGTCGTAACGCAGCAGGTGATACGGATGCACCTGGTTGCCCGGCAGCAGTTCGACGCGGGCGATGTTCCGCGAGCTCAGCTCCAGGTTGCGATTGCCTTTGGCGCCGTCGACCAGCAAGGCCGTCTTCTCGACGCCCAGCACATCCAGCGTCTTGCGAAAGTCTTTAGTGCTGACTTCCTTCAGGTCAAAGTCTTCGACCACCATCAACTTGCCGTCGGCCAGCTTGGCCGCCAGCGCCGAGCGCAGCGCGCCGAGAAGCTTCTTCTTCGGAAACTGGTAATCGTAGGAACGCGGTTGCGGTCCATGAACCGTGCCGCCGTGCCGCCACAGAGGTGAACGGATGGAGCCCACGCGAGCCCGGCCCGTTCCCTTCTGCCGCCACAGCTTCTTGCCCGATCCCGATACCAGCTTGCGGTTCTTGGTGGCATGCGTGCCGGCACGCAACGAAGAACGGTAATGCTTCACCGCTTCCCAAAGCAGGTCTTCGTTGATCCCGCCGAAGACTTCTTCGGCCAGCTCCAACGTGCCGACTTTTTTGCCCTTCAGGTCTAGAATGTCAATCTTTGCCATAAAATCAGCCCTTGGCCATTCACTCTTGGCTCCTGGCCTCTTCTGCTCATTAGTGATTTGCGAATTGTGATTTGCGATTGAGTGCGATTGAAAATCGGAAATCACCAATCACAATTCACCAATCTAACTGGTTATTTCTTAGCCTTACCCGCAGCCGCCTTCTTCGCTGCTTTCAACGGGGCTTTTCTTCAAGGGCTCCGCAACGCTTCACTGCTTCGCCCTCGCGCTCTGCTCGCGCTATACGGCGCTCGCTCCGCGCTCACCCGTTATTTCTTTGCCTTACCAGCAGCTGCCTTCTTCGCTGCCTTCAACGGATCCAACGTGGTGGCTCCGGCGAATCCGCGGCGCTCGCGTGGCGGTTTCTTCGCCTTCAGAATCACCACATAACCGTTCTTGTGTCCCGGCACTGCGCCTTCCACCAGCAACAGGTTGTCCTCGGTGTCGATACCGCGAATCTTCAGATTGCGCACCGTCACCTGATCCACACCCATGTGTCCGGACATGCGCTGTCCCGGAAAGGTGCGCGAAGGAAACGACGATGCGCCGATCGAACCTTGCACCTGGAACATGTGCCCGTGAGCCGCTGGACCGCCACCGAAGTGGTGACGCCGTACGACGCCGGCAAAGCCGCGTCCTTTGCTGACGCCGGTGACATCGACGTAACCCTCGCCGTTAAAGATATCGACCAGCACCTTGTCGCCGACCTTCGCGGCACCGTTGCTGCCGGCCTCCGCCTGGCCTTCCGCTGCTTCTGCGGGCGGCTTCGCGCCATCTTCAGCGGCCTCGATCGCCACCTCGCGCATGAACTTCACCGGCGGCAGGTTGTGTTTGTCGAAGTGTCCCTGCATGGCCTTGGAGACGTTCTTGCCCTTCACGAACTCGACCAAACCAATCTGCGCCGATTCGTACCCGTCTTTGCTGGCACGCTTGATCTGCGTGATCACGCACGGCCCGGCCTGCAGCACCGTCACCGGATGCACGTTACCCTGGTCGTCAAAGACCTGAGTCATGCCGATTTTTCTGCCGAGTATTCCGTTAACCATGATTCTTTTCTCCTCATCATCCCTGCCGAGGGGACTGTAGGTTAGCCTTTAGCAGTTGGCGCTTAGCCTTTAGCCGAAACTGCTTGCCTCAACGTGGTTTGGCTAAGTGCTAATGGCTAATTGCTCTTTTCAGAGATCCTTCGCGCTTCGCGCTCAGGATAGCGGCTGCGGGCTCCCGCTTCGCTCACGCCCGCAAAACGCCGCTATTTGTGTTCCTTCCCAAACGCCTTGATCTCCACATCCACGCCGGCCGGCAAGTCGAGCTTCATCAGCGCGTCCACCGTGTTCTGCGTCGGCTCCAGGATGTCGATCAGCCGCTTGTGCGTGCGGATCTCAAACGCCTCACGCGACTTCTTGTCGACGTGGGGAGAGCGCAGCACGCAATACTTGTTCTTCACCGTAGGCAGCGGAATCGGTCCCGCGATCTGCGCCCCGGTACGCTTGGCAGTCTCGACAATCTCACCCGTCGATTGATCGAGGATGCGGTAGTCGTACGCCTTCAGCCGTATGCGAATTCTTTCTTTTCCAATCAAGGTCGTGTCCTCAAAGAGCTTTTGCGGTCAGGCCGACGTTAAAGAGCTACAGTCACTGCCGCGGTTCCCAATTTGTGATTTGCGAATTGTGATTTGTGATTGGGCGCGATCAAAATCGCAAATCACCAATCCTGCCTTACTGAATAATCTCGCTAATCGTTCCCGCTCCCACCGTCCGTCCGCCTTCACGGATGGCGAAGCGCAGGCCCTTCTCCATAGCCACCGGTGTGATCAGCTCGA